>Ga0182024_10000578_pt1 | contig 95211 bp, 87 predicted proteins | sample P32metaG_FD_120480 | JGI IMG/M metagenome (GOLD analysis project Ga0182024, IMG submission 120480) | Permafrost microbial communities from Stordalen Mire, Sweden - P3-2 metaG (Illumina Assembly) | ecosystem: Environmental > Terrestrial > Soil > Wetlands > Permafrost | place: Sweden: Stordalen... | reverse complement strand
CGTTCACACGAAGAGCAGAACTCGATGATCCGTCGCTACATTGTCTGGCGCAACCGCAACGCTCACGACAAAACACTGCGTGAGCTGGTAAAGCGCGCAAACGTTGCTTGATGCGGCACTAGGCAGGTGCCCGGCCCGTCTGAGGGCGGACCATAGGCGAGGCATGATTGGGCATGCTGATCGGTCTCGTCCTCGACAGCCGGGATCCCGAAGCACTGGCCCCGTTCTGGGCTGCCGCCCTTGGCTACGTCGAGGCCGGCTCGGTCGAGAACTACGTGTCGTTGCTACCCGACAACGGCGACGGTCCCAGACTTCTGCTCCAGAGGGTGCCGGAAGCCAAAGCGGACAAGAACCGGATGCATCTCGACATCGAATCCGCCGACATCGAAGCACTGGCGGCGAAGCTCGTGGCGCTGGGCGGAACCCGACTCGAGGCCGAGGTCCACGAGGAGCACGGCTGCTGCTGGATCGTGATGGCAGACCCCGAAGGAAACGAGTTCTGCCTGTGCTGTCACGACCGGTGACGACGAGGCGCTGATGCAGAGCGCGGACCTCCTCGCCATCCATGACCTTCTGGCCCGCTACGGCCACGTGGTCGACGACGCCGACTGGCAGCGCCTGTCCGAGGTGTTCTGCGATGACGGGGAGTTCGACCTGCAAGCAATCGGCCGGGACACCGCGCGGGGCATAGAGGAACTGCGGGTCTGCTTCGCGCAACTCGACCATCCTCTTGCCCACCACACCACCAACGTGACGATCGAGGCCGACGGTGCACAACGGGCGCGCGTCCGGTGCAAGTACCTCGTCGTTTCCGACGACGGACGGGTCCGCACCGGCGAGTACCACGACGATGTCGTGCACACGCCCGCGGGGTGGCGCATCGAGCGCCGCACGGTGGTGCCGCGTCGATCGCGTCCGGGGCGGGCGTAGACCCGACTCGACGCGCTACGGTCCGACCCTGTGGGGGCAGACGCAGGGGGCACAGTGGAGGTGACGTGGGGCCTGGTCGACCCCGCCATCTTGGCCCGGGTCGTGGTGGTGTCCCCGCACTTCGACGACGCCGTGCTCGGTGCCACCCACCTCATCGACGGCCATCCCGGCACAACCGTCATCACCGTGCTCGGGGGACGGCCTCCGGCATACCCCGATGAGCCCACCTCGTGGGACGCCTGTGGAGGCTTTCGTGCCGGGGACGACGTGGTCGCACTGCGACGCGAGGAGGATCGGGCGGCCATGGCGTTCCTCGAGGCGTCGCCGGTGTGGCTCGACTTCCCCGACCACCAGTACCTCGCCAAAGCCGACCGCCCTCGTCCTGCCCAGGTGGCGCCGGTGCTCGAACAGGCCATCGCGGCGGCGTCGCCAACAGCCGTCTTCTTGCCGATGGGTCTCGCCAACCCTGATCACGTCGTCACCCACGAGGCCGGCCTGATGGCGCGTCGTGCGCTCGCCGAGTCCAACACGCCGCCGGCGTGGTTCTGCTACGAGGATCACGGTTACAAACACATTCCCGGCATCTTGGCGTGGCGAGTGGCGACGCTCTTCAAGAGCGGCTTGTGGCCGACACCGGCGGTCGTGCCCATCGCGCCAGACATGGTCCGCAAGCGCGCCGCCATCGAGTTCTACAAGAGCCAACTACCGCCCCTGCAACGCGACCACGTGCTCGACGAACGCCTCGACGCGAATGTTCCGGAACAGTACTGGCGACTCGAGCCTCCCCCGCCTGGGTGGGAGATGCTCGCGGAAACGGTGTAAAGGAGATTTGACGATGAAGGGACTGCTCTACGGGGTTCGGCCCGACAAGTGGGATGCGCCCGATGGGTCCAACCCCCTGTTGGTGGGATTGGCGCGCACCCCGATGAAGCTGGTCGACCTCGACGAGCCGCGTCCGTCGAGGCCTGGATGGGTCATGGCCAAGACCCGAATGACAGGGATCTGCGGGTCTGAGGCCAAGCAGGTCTTCATGGACTTCGGAGAGGCCAACGCCGACAGCCCGCTGGCCAATCTGTTCACCTTCCCCACCATCCTCGGCCACGAGGTGGTGGCCGACGTGGCGGATGTGGGCCCGGGAGTACCGGGCCTCGACGTCGGCCAACGCGTGGTACTCAATCCGTGGCTTTCATGTGCGCCGCGGGGCATCGACCCGGTGTGTCCGGCGTGTGAGGCCGGCGACTACAGCCTGTGTTGGCACTTCACCGAAGGGCCCCTCGCAGCCGGCATTCACACCGGCACGTGCAAGGACGCACCGGGCGGCTTTGCCGACTATTTCCCCGCCCATCACACCATGCTCTTCCCCGTACCCGATGGCGTCCCCGACGAGTTGGCGGTCTTCGCGGACCCATTCGCGGTGTCATTGCATTCGGTCACGCGCCATCCACCACCCCCGGGTGGGCGCGCCCTCGTGTACGGCGCGGGTGCCCTCGGCACCACCGCCACCGCCATCCTGCGCGCGCTGTACCCCGATGTGGAGGTCATGGTCGTGGCGCGGTTTCCCGCCCAAGCCGAGCTGGCGCGACGTCTGGGCGCCACGGTGGTGGCGCCTGAACCTCGCGACGCGCTCATCGAGCAAGCCGCGGCGTGGTCCGGAGGCGTCCTGCAACGCGTCGGCGACGCACTCCCGATGGCGCATCCCGGCCAGATCGACGTCGTGTACGACACCATCGGGAAGCCCGAGACCTTCGAGGTCGGTGTCCGCCTCTTGAAAGCGCGGGGGACGCTCGTGAAGAGCGGTGTGCACGGCCCCGGGCGTTGGGAGTACTCCCCGCTCTACTTCAAGGAGATCACCTGGGTCGGGTCAAACGCGTTCGGCATCGAGGAGGTGGGCGGCGTGCGCAAGCACGGGATCGCCCACTTCCTGGACATGGCTGACGCGGGGAAGGTCGACCTCTCGGGGATGCTCACCCACACGTTCCGACTCGAGCAGTGGCGCGAGGCGTTCACGGTCCTCGCCGAGCAGGAGAGCAGCGGCGCCATCAAGGTGGCATTCGACTTCCGCTGAGCGCCTGCGCTGTGCCCAGAGATATCCGCACCCCATCCACAGACCTGTGGATGGGGTGCGTGAACGACTCAGGACCGGTCGTGCCTAGAGGTGAACTGGCACTGAACGTTGCGTGACACTTTTCTGCGCCACCACCGGTTCTGCGACTTCTGTGATGCCACCGTTTTGGTGACGTGACCCGTCATGTGACATGACGGTGAACGGCCAGGTGCTCAGGCTGCCACCGGACTCGACGTTGCGTCGGCCGCCACATTGTCGAGTGCGGCGCCGAGCACGTCGTCCACTGTCTCGGCCAGATGGAACGTCATCTCCTGACGCACGCTCTCGGGCACGTCCTCGAGATCCGGTCCATTGCGCACGGGCAGGACCACCTCTCGGAGCCCGGCCCGGTGCGCGGCCAGCACCTTCTGCTTCACCCCGCCGATAGGCAGAACCCGACCCTGCAGCGTGACCTCGCCAGTCATGCCGACGACAGGGCGCACGGCCCGGTCGGTGAGCAGGCTCACGAGGGCCGTCGTCATGGTGACGCCGGCCGAGGGCCCGTCCTTGGGCACAGCGCCCGCGGGGACGTGCAGATGGAATCGCTTCCCGGCGAACGCGCCCGGCTCGATGCCGAGCTCGGCCGCGTGCGAGCGCACGAAGGACAGTGCGATCTCCGCAGACTCCTTCATGACGTCGCCGAGCTGGCCCGTCAGGGTCAGACCCTCGGTGCCGTCCATGACGGTGGCTTCCACGAACAGCACGTCGCCGCCCGTGCCGGTGACGGCGAGGCCCGTGGCCACGCCCGGCACACTCGTACGGTCGGCGGCCTCGAAGAAGAAGCGCGGACGACCGAGCCAGTTGCGGACGTCCTCAGCCTCCACCACGACCGGGGACTGCACCGCTCCCGAAGCCAGCTTCGTGGCGACCTTGCGCAGCAACCGTCCGATCTCACGCTCGAGGTTCCGGACACCGGCCTCGCGTGTGTAGTCGGCCGAGATGACGCGCAGCGCGTCGTCAGACACTTCCACTTCTTCGGCCCGGAGGCCGGTCCGCTCGAGTTGCCGACGCAGCAGGTGGTGCCGGGCGATGGTGACCTTTTCGTCCTCGGTGTAGCCGTCGAGCCGGATGACCTCCATGCGGTCCAAGAGAGGACCGGGAATGGTCTCGGCCACGTTCGCGGTCGCCAGGAACAGGACCTTGGACAGGTCGAGCTCCACCTCGAGGTAGTGGTCCCGGAAGGTGTGGTTCTGCGCGGGGTCGAGGACCTCGAGCAGGGCTGACGACGGGTCGCCTCGATAGTCGGCGCCCAGCTTGTCGACCTCGTCCAGCACGATCACGGGGTTCATGGTCCCCGCCTCGCGCAGAGCACGGACCAGGCGTCCGGGCTGCGCACCCACGTAGGTGCGGCGGTGGCCCCTGATCTCGGCCTCGTCGCGCACGCCACCCAAGGCGACGCGCACGAACTTGCGGCCCAGGGCGCGCGCCACCGACTCACCGAGCGAGGTCTTGCCCACGCCCGGAGGCCCCACGAGCGCAAGGATGGCGCCCGAGCCGCGCGGGCCGGTTGACACGAGCCCGCGATCGGTCCGCAGCTTGCGCACCGCCAGGTGCTCGAGGATGCGCTCCTTCACGTCGTTGAGCCCGTCGTGGTCCTCGTCGAGGATCCCCGCCGCCTCGCTGACATCAAGGTTGTCGTCGGACTGCACGCCCCAAGGCACCTCGAAGACGGTGTCCAGCCACGTCCTGATCCACCCGTGTTCGGGGCTCTGCTCACTTGTGCGCTCCAGCTTGTCGACTTCGCGCAGCACCGCCGTGCGAACCGCGTCGGGCAGGTCGCGCCCCTCCAACTTGGAGCGGTAGTCGTCGACGCTTCCCTCGTCCGCGGTGCCGTCGAGCTCGTTCAGCTCCTTACGGATGGCCTCGAGCTGACGTCGCAAGAGGAACTCGCGCTGTGTCTTCTCCATGCCCTCTTCGACATTGGTCTTGATCTGCTCGCGCAGCGTCAGGTCGGCAAGGGTCTCGCGCGCCCAGCCCAGGACGAGGCGAAGGCGCGCTTCGAGATCGATGGTCTCGAGCACTTCGACCTTCTGCGCCAGGCTCAGATCAGGGGAGTACCCCGCCAGGTCCGCGATCTGCGCGGCATCGGTGATGTCACGCAGGCCCTCCGCCATGCGGCGCGCCCCTCGGGTCAGGAGGATGTTCTCGAGCACGGCGCGGTACTCGCGCCCCAGCTCGACAGCCCTCGGAGTCTCAGGGTCGTCGACGATGGGCTCGACCTGGACCCACAGGGCCTGGCCGGTCCCGGGCACCGCGGTGCCGATGGTCGCACGGCGTAGGCCGCTCACCACAACGGCAACCGGTCCACCCGGCAGCTCGCCCGTCTCCAGGATCTTCGAGATCACTCCCACCGAGGCGTACCGGCCGTCGATGTGGGGAACGAGGACGAGCTCGCCGCCCACCGACCCCGCCGCCTCGACGGCAGTCTTGGCCTCGTCGGTCTCGAGAGCCATGGTGAACACCATGCCCGGGAGCACGACCCCTGAGGTCAGAGGTAGCAATGGCAATGTCTGGTTCAGCTCGGTCATGTCTTTCAGGTCCCTCTCCCGCCCGGTCACGACCCCTTCGAGGCCCTGCCGGAATCGTTGCACTAGCAACAACACGGTGGAGGGTACCGGGATTCCCGATCGGCACAGCCGTTTCCAGGGCCTGCCACCAGCCCGGCGTGCACCTGGCGGCAACGGCGCTGGTGGGGGCCCGGCCGGGCGATCCCTGCCGGCCGGTCGGTCAGCGAGGCAAGCGCCCGGTCAGTCAGAGGGGCGGGGGGCGGCGTCTGGGGCCATGTGGGCGGCCACGAAGAGCTTCCCGTCCACCATGACCGGCTGGAGCCGTCCCGTGATCGGGACGACCTCCCCCTCCGAGGTCTCGGCCTCGGGGTAGAGACCGGGATCCATCTCGCGGTCCCTCGGCTCGACGAGGTAGCCACGGCGATAGGCCTGGTGCCCCCAACGCTTCTTCGTCGGAACCAGCATCTCGACGAACTCACCGGCGATGTCCGCGCTCTGCATCTTGAACAGCTCCTCGGCCGGCTTGTTCAGCCCCAGTACGAGGCCTTGGAAGTCCACGATGACCACCGCCCCCTGGTCGGCCCCGTACTCGGGCACCGCGGCGAGCACCTCGTCGGGGATTTCAAGGCTGGGCATCTCGGGAGAGCTCACGGAACTGGACTCCTCGTCAGGTATCTGATGCGACTGGCGCCGCCGCTCCGGGCGCCGAACTCGGTGTGAGCGTACCCGTACCGACGTGTCCGCAACCGAGGCCCGATCGGAATCGACATCGTCGTGGTCACCCTCCCCGTCGACATGCTGGGTCGGATTCGGGTCTCGGCGCGCCCGGGACGCTCGCGGCGGACTGGTCACGGTAGGTTGCCTCCCGCCCGGAATTTCGCACCCACGGCATCATCGGCGAAAGTGAAACTCATGATGCAGAGCACGACCGAACTGTCCAACGACGCCATGGTCCGAGACTTCCTGGCGGGGTGGGAACGACGCGACACGCCCTTCATTCTGGACCGATTCACCGACGACGCCGTCTACCACAGCATTCCGCTCACACCCATCGTCGGCAAAGCGGCCATAAGGGAATTCGTGACGAAATTCGCCGACGTGCCTCCCGGGCGCCTAGAGATCCGTCACCAGATCGCATCGGGCAGCATCGTGATGAACGAGCGGACCGACTACATCACGATCAACGGAACCGCCGTCGTCCTCCCGATCTGTGGAGTGTTCGAGATCGAGGACGGTCGCATCAAGGCGTGGCGCGAGTACTTCGACCTGACCCCTGCCAAGGAGGCGTACGGGGTGGGGTGATACGGCATCCCCCGACGGATCGTCGAACCAAGACAGTCGAACCAGAAGGTTTCGGTCGGCTAGCGAAGCCGTGAACCCGACCAGGTGATGGACTTCGTTCCCTTGTAGATGGCGACTCCGACCACCGAACCGACGACAAGGCCCCCCGGCACGAACACCTCCCAGGTTCCTATGACGCCGTAGCCGATCAACACGGCGAAGCCCACACCGGTGGTGATCCCCCACACAAGGCCGATGCCGATGCCCAACGTGATCGACGCCGCCCGCCGGTTGTCTCGCATCCAGCGGGCCCTGCGAAGCTCGGGCTCCAACACGGGGTTGTCGGACATCAACACCATCATGCCGCCGACACAGCCGTTGCGCCCGAATACCCTGTTCGCACGGGCGGGCGGAACAAGAAGGCCAGGGCCACCATGGCTCGTCCGGGCCCGGCACTAGGTGAGAAGTGGGCGACCAAGAGCAGGTGCCCGGGAAGGCGGCGGGACATGTTGGTTCTCGTGACCGGGGCAACCGGATTCATCGGGTCACACGCGGTGGCCGCGCTCCGGCGCGATGGCCACGATGTCCGGATCCTGGTGCGAGATCCACAGCGCATCGCGCCGGCCCTCGACCCTCACGGGGTGAGTGTGTCGGTGGCCCTGGGAGACATGACCGACCCGGTTGCCGTCGCCGCCGCCGTGAAGGGGTGCGACGCCGTCATCCACGCCGCGGGAGAAGTGGGAGTGGAGGGGGGCACCGGGCCCACGACCACAGCCAATGTGGATGGCGCGCGCACCGTCATCTCGGCTGCGCTCGAGGCCGGGTCGGACCCGGTGCTCTACACCTCGACCATCACCGTCCATCTGCCGACCGACGAGGCGGTCATCACCCCCGAGAGCCCGCTGGCGGAGCCGCTCTCGACCTATGGCTCGTCCAAAAGAGATGCGGAGCTCGTGGTGAGGCAGTGGCAGAGCGAGGGCGCTCCCGTCACGAGCTTCACAATCGGCGGGGTCTACGGGCCCACGTCACCGCATCTCGACGGAAGCTTCGGGGCCGTGCTCGCTGCGCTCGAGACCTTCATGTTGGTGCCGCCCGGAGGCCTCGGCGTCGTCGATGTGCGGGATCTCGCCACGATGCTGGCGCGCGCCGTTGAGCCCGGCCATGGGCCGCGCCACTTCCTCGCCGGTGGCCAGTACGTCACCTGGGCGCAATGGACCCGGGCTCTCGGGACCGCCGCAGGCGTGGACGTCGCGCACCAGGAGGTCACCGTGGACGAAATGATCGACCTCGGTCGACACTTCGACCTGCTCCGATCCGAAGGCAGGAGCTCTGCGCCGCTCTCGGAAGAGGCGGCCATCATCATGACCAGCGGGGTACCGACAGACGACAGCGCCACGCTCGTGGATCTGGGCTGCAGCTACCGGCCGCTGGCGGAGACGTTCACCGACACGGTCAACTATCTCCGCGCCATTGGTCGACTGGCGCGATGACGACGGAGGAGACGTTCACCGACACGGTCAACTATCTCCGCGCCATTGGTCGACTGGCGCGATGACGACGGAGGAGACGTTCACCGACACGGTCAACTATCTCCGTGCCATTGGTCGACTGGCGCGATGACGACGGAGGAGACGCTTCGTCCGCTCTCGTTGGCGGCGGCGACGTTGAGCGTCATGGCCCCTGCGGAGCTCGCCGCAGCCACCAGGTCGGTGGTCCCGACATGATGTGCACGGCGGTCGTGTCGATGAAGCCGCGACCCTCGTAGAACCGCAGATTGGCGGCGGTCGACGTCTCGAGACAGCAGTCGAGTCCTTCCCGATCGGCCCGCTCGAGCACCGGCGTCATCACCGCCGTCGCCAGCCCCTCACGGAGGCGGTCCGGCCGAGTGGCCAGCACCCCCAGGTACCAGTAGGGCGAGGTCGGACGCGCCACGTCGACGGCGCGTTCATACTCGGTGAGTCGCGTCCATGCCGACTCGCCGGCCGCGGCGCGAAACCCCTTCCATATCTGCTCGGACCCGACTGCAGGTGGCCTGTCGCCGCCCATCTGCTCCCACATGGCCACCGCGGCTAGGTCACTCGTGACCCACACACCTTCCGAGTTCACCCTGGTGTCGAACAACGCACCCGCGAACTCCGGCGCCAGCCGGTCGTAGGCGTCTTCGAGGAGGAAGGACCAAGCCGGATCGTTCGCAAACGCGGCGGTGACGGTCACGACGACCGCCTCCCGGTCATCAGGCTCCCCCTGGCGCACATGATCCACGCACCACCGTAACCCGGGGGCGATGCGCCGCCGGCGCCGGCGGTTGACCCTGATGACCAGTCAACCTCGACGTCTACGACGACCGGGAGTAGCGCTCCGTCGGCGGTCTGAGGTTCTCCGGAAGCGCGGGTGTCCAGAGCGCTCCGGCCACTGGCTTGGGGCTATCCGACTCCATCAGCATCGGCGGAGTCTCTGTCCTCAACCGTCCTTTGCGCCTCGACGGCGCGAAGGACGAACGCTTTCAGGATGTCGGCGGTCAGGACTCCGACCTCGGCGGGCGTCTTGTCGAAGTCGATCATGAGAGCCTGCGTGGTGAACGCCGAGAGGTTGAGGGCAAATGCCAGCATCACCGCGGGAGGAACCTCACCCGTTCCTCCCGCGGTCTGCCACGTCAGGGCGGCGAGGTACCCCACTCCCTGCAGCCGGTACTGGCGCCGGAGGGACGCCAATTCCGCAAGCGCGTCAGAGGTCTTGCCGTTCGGGGCGTGGATATCCCAAAAGGCCCTCCCGAAGATCCGAGCGGTCCTGGTGTGAACCGTCACCGCCAGACGCTCGAGCCAGTCGTCGAGGTCGTCGATGCGGCTGGGCAGGCCCTCGATCCAGCCATCCAGGTCGTCGACGAGTCGGGGCAGGCCCTCGATCGGGTAACGGCCACAGGCTTCGAACATGTCCTTGACCGTGGCGGCGATCAATCGGTCGTGGCTGACGTATGGCGGAAGATGGTGCGTGGGCTCACCCCCGACAACTGGGCGATCTCCTCCACCGTGGCGTCGAACCCCCGTAGGGCGACAACTTCCATAGCGGCTTGCCCGATGCGGGTCCGCGTGACGTGTTGTTGCTGTCCAGTCACCGAAGAAGGGGACTGTCCACGTGGCTCGTTCACAAGCACCCCTTCTCGAAAGGCGGTTGCCTTGTAGGTACGCCTTCCGAAGTCACTGACTATGGCTTCCAATGGTCGGCCGACGAATGGTTCGCGGACGACTGGTCCGTTGACGACTGGTCCGTTGACGACGACTGGTTGGACACAGGACCAACCCTTATGACGGGCGTTACCAATACGGTCGACCCCCTCTAGTCCCTCACATTGTGGCGCTCTTACAGACGTTGCGCCCTACGTGTGCGACGGCGGCACGGTTGACTCAGCTCGTGGTCGCTCAACTGCGGATCAGCGCCTCCAGCGAGGCCCGGCGAGGTAGTTGTGCACCTCGAAGTACGTGATCTCGGGTGGTTCGGTCACCCCCACCTCCGGTGCGACCACGAGGATCTTAGCTTTCAGATACCCCTCGAACGCCTCACGCGAATCCCAGACGTCAATCACGCGGAAGCCGTCGTCGGTCTTGGTCACCCAGTGGAACAGCTGCTCTACAGCGGTCGGGCCGCCGGGCAGGAGCCCGAGGCGCTCGATGCCTTGGTCGTATTGCTCGAGGGTGGAACCGATGAAGTCCAGCTGTACCCCGACCGCCACTGGATACCCCCAAGCCCTTGGCCGTGCGTGGCACCGCGGTTGCCCGAGATTCGTTCGCTCCCGACAGAGCCTACGCGTCCTGACGGCCAGACACAGCCCGACTGATCGATCGCGGCAGTACAACTTGGATGGCAGATCCGGCTGACACTCCGACACAGACGCGTGCTCGTCATTCTTGGGGATGGCGCCGCAGCCCGTTCTCGCGACATCCTCGATGGCATCCGGATGCATGCGCAGCGTCAGACCATTGAGCTGCTCACCGCGACGTAGGGCTCGCCGGGCCATCCCCCATGGCCTGGCGGCCCACGCCGCATCGTCCAACCTTCATTCCGTGTTTCGCCGCGTTCCTCGAGAGCGTGATTCGGTGAACCTCCGTCACCGGCGTCAGGCGTCTTCCATGCCGAAATGCAGCGTGGTGCCCACCCCGCTCTGCACGTAGGCCTCGGGCATGGCCCGGGCCAAGGCGTGGGTGGCCCGCCATCCCGTGCAGTGCCCGGGCACGAGCACGTCGGGCCCGATGGCGCCGAGCTCGGCGATCGTCTCGGGGATGATCGACTCGAAGATCATCCCCGAAAGGTGCAGCCCTCCCACAAAGGCGTGCACCTTGGTCTGGGTCGTGGCCTGCAGTGCATTGCGAAGGACGTTGATGGCGCCGGAGTGGCTGCAGCTCGACAACACGACCAGGCCCAGCCCGCGCACGTCGACGATCACGGACTGGTCGTCCCACACCCACGGATCGGGCTCCCACCCCCCCGCACCGTCACGGGCCTGCTGCACGGGAAAACCGCGTTCGAAGGACGTGGTCCGCTCGGTCTGACCGCTCACGAGGACCGTGCCGTCGAGCAGCAGCGAGGGGCCCCGCTCCTCGACCACCTCAACGCCCTCGGCCTCGAGATCTGCCCGGCTCGGCGGCGGCAAGCGCAGCTCACCTCCGGTCGGGAACACGACGCGGCGCTGGCGCCAGGCATCGGGGTGGAGCACGAGCGGGAGCCCGGGCCGACCCCGCCGGCGAACGATCCCCTCGAGACCGGCGTGATGATCGGCATGACCGTGCGACAACACGATGGCGCGAAGATCGCCGATGGGAACGTCGAGCACGTCCAGGTTGTGCACGGCGGTGTCGCGCCCCAGCCCGGCGTCGTAGAGCACCGACCGACGTCGACCTCCTTCGACCACCGTGAGGAGCAAGGCGTAGCCGTGCTCGGCGCGCAGTTGCTCGCGTTCGAACAGGTCCGGCACCAGCGGGGCTCGCCGGACAACGTCGCTCCCGGCCATCAAGACGTCGACGAAGCCGTCCACCAGGATCGTGACCTCGGCCGAGTCCACCGGCCTCAGCGCGGCCTGCTCCAGCATCCGCCGGTCCCTGCTACCCGCCCACGAGCTCGAGAGCCCGGGCGATGTCCCCGAGCACGCGCAGATGGTCGTCGACCGTTGCCAACCCCGACCCCATGGTGTTCACCGACACGTGCGAAGCCCCCGCCGTCCGCCACCGGCCGACTTGCTCGGCCAATTTGTCGACGGTCTTGTCACCCCAGCTGACCCGGCCCTCCATGCCGAGCCCGGCCGGGTCGCGCCCGGCGTCACGGGCCGCCTGGTCGACGATGGCTCGCGCTTCGTCGAGCTTGGGACCGGGCGGAACCTGGGGCAACCAGCCGTCTCCCAGGCGGCCGGCCCGTCGGTAGGCGGGCGGCGACTGCGCGCCGAACCACACCGGGATGGGCCGCTGCACCGGCAGGGGGGCCAGACCTGCCCCGGTCACGTGCTCGTAGGTCCCGTGGAAGGTGACCGACGGCTCCGTCCACAGGCGCCGGAGCAGCTCCACCTGCTCCTCGACTCTCTTGCCGCGATCGGAGAACGTCTTGCCCAGCGCCTCGTACTCCACCGCGTTCCATCCCAGGCCGACACCCAGTCGCAGACGCCCGCTCGAGAAGAGGTCCACCGCCGCGGCCTGCTTGGCCACCAGGGCGGTCTGGCGCTGCGGGAGGATGATGATCCCGGTGGCGAATTCGAGCGACGTGAACCCGGCCATGAATCCGAACAACACCAGCGGCTCGTGGAAGGTCGACTTCAGGTTGTAAGGCCCCGACCACCCGGGATGCACCTCGGGATCCGCCCCGAGCACGTGGTCGTAGGCCAGCACGTGGGTGAAACCGAGCTGTTCCACCTGCTCGGCGTAGGCGCGCACGGCGCCCACGTCGGCTCCGATCTCGGTCTGAGGGAAGACGACGCCGATTCGCATGGCCCTTTTCTACCTGCGGTCTGTCGCCTCCGCCTGCCGGCGAGGGCACGGGGGGATCCGGCCGTCACACGGAGGTGATGGAATGGTGCCGATGCTCGCCACGGACTCGCCCGACGACCCGGGCGCCGCCCCGCCACTAGGGGGCTTTCATCCCGCCATTGCCACCTGGTTCGCCCGGCGCTTCCCCGCCGGTCCCTCCGAGCCCCAGGCCCAGGGGTGGCCTCTGATCGCGCAGGGCACCGACACCCTGATCGCGGCCCCGACCGGTTCGGGCAAGACCCTGGCCGGATTCCTGGTGGCGATCGACGCCGCCTACCGCGCCGCGGAGCGCGGCGAGGACATCGGGGGGGCGGTGCGTGTCGTGTACGTCTCTCCTCTGAAGGCCCTGGCCGTCGACATCCACCAGAACCTCGAACGCCCGCTCGCCGAGATCGCCGAGATCGCTCGCGAGCTGGGCCTGGCGGTCCCGCCCGTGACCGTCGCAGTGCGCACCGGCGATACCACCGCAGGGGCCAGGACGGCCATGGTGAAAACGCCGCCGACCTTTCTGGTGACGACCCCGGAGAGCTTGTACCTCATGGTCACCGCCGAGCGCAGCCGGGCCGTGCTCGGCAGCGTGGCCACCGTGATCGTGGACGAGATCCACGCCCTGGCCCGCGACAAGCGGGGCTCGCACCTGGCCATCACCCTCGAGCGCCTCGAGCACATCCAGCTCGGGCCGCGACCTCAGCGCATCGGCCTGTCGGCCACGCAGCGCCCCATCGAGCACACGGCGCGCCTGCTGAGCGGGGCCGGCGTGACCCAGCCCACGTCCATCGTGGACTGTGGGCACGCGAGACAGCTCTCCGTCCGTATCGAGCTGCCCGAGACCGAGCTGTCGGCGGTTTCCTCGACCGAGCAACTCGGTGAGGTGATCGATCGCATCGCCGCTCATGTGCTCGAGCACCGCACCACGCTCGTGTTCGTGAACACGCGGAGGATGTCGGAACGTCTCGCCCATCTTCTCGGCGAGCGACTCGGTCCCGAACAGGTCTCCGCGCACCACGGAAGCCTGTCGAAGGACCGTCGCCTGCGCGTGGAGGACCGCCTACGGGCCGGAGACCTGCGCGCGCTCGTCGCCACGGCCTCGCTCGAGCTCGGAATCGACATCGGGCCCGTCGAGCTCGTGTGCCAGGTGGGATCCCCGCGCGCCATCGCCACGTTCCTGCAGCGGGTGGGCCGCTCGAACCACTCGCGTGGCGGCACGCCCGAAGGAATCCTCTATCCCATGACGCGCGACGAACTGGTCGAGTGCGCCGCGCTGTTGGCGGCGGTGCGCGCCGGACGGCTCGATGCCACGTGTTCGCCCGTCGCGCCTCTCGACATCCTCGCCCAGCAGGTCATCGCCGAGGTGGCGGCGGCCGAGGAATGGACCGAGGACGGGCTGTTCGAATTGATGCGGCGCTCGGCTCCGTACTCGGAGCTCGACCGGGCCGACTTCGACGCCGTCGTCGAGCTCGTGTCCGAAGGCATCACCACCGGCCGGGGCAAGCGCATGGCCTACGTGCACCGCGACGGGGTCAACGGGTTGTTGCGACCCCGGCGCGGGGCGAGACTGGCCGCGCTCACGAGCGGCGGCGCCATCGCCGAGGTCGGCGACTACCGCGTCATCGCCGAGCCCGACGACACGCCGGTGGGGACGGTGAACGAGGACTTCGCCATCGAGTCGATGGTGGGTGACGTCTTTCTCCTCGGGACCCACTCCTGGCGGATCCGGCGCGTCACCCAGGGAGAGGTCCGGGTGACCGACGCCGAAGGGGCCCACCCCACCATCCCCTTCTGGGTCGGTGAGGCACCGAGCAGGACCGCAGAGCTGTCCGAGGAGGTCTCTGCGCTCCGACGCGCCGTCGGTGAGCTCCTCACCGATTCCGGCGGTGCCGACGGAGCCCCCCGGGGCCCCGACGTCGCCAAGTCACACGTCGAGCAGGCGTGCGGGCTCGAGCCCGATGCGGCCGAGCAGTTGGTCCAGTACCTGGCGGCTGCCCTCGGCGAGCTCGGCACGCTCCCGACCGCCGAGGACATCGTGTTCGAGCGGTTCTTCGACGAAGCGGGCGGCATGCAGATGGTCGTGCACGCGCCGTTGGGGGGTCGCATCAACCGGGGGCTGGGCCTGGCACTGCGCAAGCGCTTCTGCGCCACGTTCGACTTCGAGCTCCAGGCAGCGGCCAGCGACGACTCGGTGGTGCTGTCACTGGGCCTTCAGCACAGCTTCCCCCTCGACAGCGCTCCCAGGCTGTTGCGGTCGGAGACGGCCGAGGGAGTCCTGCGCCAGGCGGTGCTGGCGTCTCCCATGTTCGCGGCGCGCTGGCGTTGGAACCTCAACCGCTCCCTGGCGGTGCTGCGTTTCCGGGGCGGGAAGAAGAACCCCCTCCCCATCCAGCGCATGGAGGCCGACGACCTCATGGCGGCGGTCTTCCCCGCTCTCGCCGCGTGCCAGGAGAACGCGCCGGGCGGCCCGGTGGTGATCCCCGACCATGTGCTCGTACGCCAGACGCTGCTCGACTGCCTGCACGAGGCGATGGACGTGGACGGGCTCGTCGCCCTGCTGGGGCGGATGGAGGCGGGCGCGGTGCGCGTCCACTTCGTCGAGTCCACCGAGCCCTCGGTCCTGGCCCATGAGATCCTCAACGGCAAGCCCTACACGTTCCTCGACGACGCGCCCCTCGAAGAGCGGCGTACGCGAGCCGTTCAACTGCGACGTGGCCTCCCGCTGCACGCCGAAGCCCTGGGCCGACTCGACGAGGCTGCCCTCGAGCGCGTGCGGGCCGAGGCCGCCCCCGACGTGCGCGGGCCCGAAGAGCTCCACGACCTTCTTCTGTCCGCCGTCGTCTGGCGCCCGCACCCGGATTACACAGGGTGGTTCGACGCCCTCGCCGGCTCGGGACGGGCCACGTGTGCGACCGTCGGCGATACCCACACCGGTGACGAGGCGGGAGCCGGGACCGAGCTGTGGTGTGCCGCCGAGCGGCGTCGGTGGGTGGAAGCGGCGTTCCCCGCCGCGGTGTTCCACCCCGATCGGGTCCCCGACGCCTTGGCGGGCGCGGAGACGCCCGACCCCGACGTGGTGGCGGCCGAAGCGATGCGCGGCCATCTCGAGGTGACCGGGCCCGTGACCGTGTCGGAGCTGTCCGCCCGCACCGGGCTCGCTACCACCCGGGTCCAGGTGGGGCTGGGACGGCTCGAGGCCGAGGGCTTCGCCATGCGCGGATCCTTCGACACCGCCCTGGAGGACGAGCAGTGGTGTTCGCGCCGGCTGCTGGCGCGCATCCACGCCTACACCCAGCACCGCCTGCGCCGCGAGATCGAGCCCGTCACCGCCCAGGAGCTCGTCCGGTTCCTGTTGCAATGGCAGCACGTCGCCCCCGGGTCGCAGCGACAGGGACGGGCCGGCGTGCTGGCTGTCGTGGACCAGCTCCAGGGGTTCGAGATCCCCGCCGGCGCGTGGGAGGAAGCCATCTTCCCGGCGCGCGTCGAGGGCTATCAACACCGCTGGCTCGAAGACCTCTGTCACTCCGGGGACCTGGTGTGGGGTCGGCTCTCGCCCCGCACCGCCGACGCGGAGGGCACCGTCCGGCGCGGGTCGGCCACGCCGTCCCGAGCGACGCCGGTCACGTTCTCCCTGCGCGAGGACCTCCCCTGGCTCCTGCGCGCGGCGCGGGGCGACGCCGTGCCGGCCGAGCCCGTCCACGGCGCGGCGCGCGACGTGCTCGACGCGCTGCGGACCCGAGGGGCCATGTTCCATTCCGAGCTCCGCACCGCCACGGGACGGCTTCCTGTCGAAGTGGAGGAAGGGCTGTGGGACCTGGTGGCTCGAGGCATCGTCACCGCCGACGGGTTCCAAGCCGTGCGCTCGCTGCTTTCGGCGCGCCAGGCGTGGAAGCGGCGCCAGCGTCACGAGCAACGACTCCGCACCGGCGCTCGCCGCGCACCGACCTGGCGCGAAGGAGGCGAAGGGCGCTGGGCGCTGTTGCCCACGGGCGGCCCCGATGACGAGCCTGACCGGGAGACGCTCGCCGAACAGGTGGCCGGGCAATTGTTGGCGCGCTGGGGGGTCGTCTTCTGGGATCTCATGGCCCGCGAGAACCTCGCCCTGCCGTGGCGCGAAGTGGTGTGGGCACTGCGGCGGCTCGAGGCGCGCGGCATCGTGCGCGGGGGCCGCTTCGTGACGGGGCCCTCCGGCGAGCAGTACGCGCTCCCCGAAGCCGTCGAGGAATTGCGCCGCGTCCGGCGCAGCGCGCGCGGCGGACAGACCGTTCGCCTGAACGGGGCCGACCCGCTCAACCTGGTGGGGATCATCCTCCCCGGTGCGCGCATCACGGCCGTGCGCACGAATTCGATCACCTACCGCGACGGCCTGCCTGTTTCCAACGAGGACCTCAAGACCTCGTCGGACGAGAGCCGGCCGGCGTGGTCGACTTCGACCTCGGCGTGAACGCGGGCGCGCAGGAGGACTCGGCACGTTCCTCGGACCCCTCCCCCGGCGCGGCCACCTTCGTGGCCGCCATGCGCCTCGAGGCCTTGGCCATCGGTGGGAGGGTGATCAGAATCGGCATGGGCCACGCACGCGCCCACCGCGCGGCACAGAACCTGGCATCGGTGATCGAACCCGGCGCCGCCGTCGTGCTGGCCGGGATCTCGGGGGGTCTCGATCCCGCTCTCGCCCCGGGGGAGATCGTGGTGGCCACGTCGGTGCGCGGGCCCGAAGGTGACGAGGTGCTCCTCTCGCAGTCCGACGCCGCCGCCGTGGCAGCCGAGCTGCGCCACGCCGGGCGCAGCGTCCACCTCGGGCCCATCGTGTCGTCGAAGACCCTCGTGCACGGCGAGCGCCGGGCCGAGCTGGCCCGCAGCGGAGCGCTGGCGGTCGACATGGAGTCGGCGTGGGTGGCGCGTGCGCTCTCGGGCCATCGTCTCGTGATCGTGCGGCTCGTCGCCGACACCGCCGGCAACTTCGTGGTCGGCCTGGTGAAGGGGCTCGTGGCACTCCGTCACGTGCGATCCGCCATCGATCGTTGGCCGCGCACCACGGCGTGACCCGCCGGGCCGTGGGCCCGTGGTCCCCTGGGCCCGCGGGCCCGTTAGGCGCGGAACTCCGCCGTCGTCTCCCCCGCGGTGTCGCGCCCCTGCGGCCCCGCCGGCCCCGGGCTGGAGCGGCGAGGGAGGACAGCGGCCAGCGACGTGACCCCGGGGAGCGCTACCACGATGGCGGTCGTGAGCACGAGCCATCCGGCCCCGAGGTAGAGCGCGCCATCGATCCCGAGCAGACGGGCGAGAGTGCCGGCGAAGGCGAATCCCAGGGGGAGAAATACCATCGACCCAAACCAGTCATAGGCACTGGCGCGCGACAACACCTCCGGGGGTAACTGGCTCTGCATCGTGGTGTCCCACAGCGGCCCGAAGACGCCGATCGACGCGCCCGAGACGAAAGCAGTGGACGCCACCACCGCGAACGGGGCACGAGCCGCCAGCGCCAACATGGGGAGCGCGAAGCCGAACAGGCCCAGCTCGGCCACGAGCAACGGCCGGCGGGGTCGGACGCGCAGCATCACGAGGCTGGCGAGCACCGATCCGAGTCCTTGCAGCGCCAGCACCGTTCCCCATCCGGCCGCGCCGCCGAGAGACTGTTTGGCGACCACGGCACCCAGGACGAAGAAGGGTGCGAACACGAAGAACCCGTAGGACGAGAACTGCGCCACGATCGACCACAACCACGTGCGCGACCGAAACGCACGCCAGCCCGTGCGCAGCTGGGCGACGAACGACTCGGTGGCGGCGCTCCCGGACCAGCCCACCCGCAACCCGGCCAGGCAGATCGCGCTCACGAAGTACGTGAATGCGTCGGCGCCCACGGCCCATCCCGGGCCCGCCGTGGCCACGATCACCCCCGCCAGGGCGGGGCCGAAGAGACGACCTGACCATTCCGCCATGCTGTTGAACACGTTGGCCTGTTGCAGCGACGCCGCCGGGGCGACCTCGGGGATCAACCCCGTCATGGCCGGAGTGAAGAAGGCGTTCCCCGTCCCGACCACCGCCTGGGTGGCGAGGAAACCCCACAACGGGGGATGGCCGACGAGGATCCACGCCGCCAGCACGCCTTGGGCCAGTGCCCGTAGGACGTCCGCGCTGAGCATCACGACCCGCCGGTTCAGCCTGTCGGCGGCGGCCCCCCCGATCAGGAGGAACAACACGAGCGGGAGCGTCTCGGCGCCGAGCACGTACCCGACCTCCGAGGTCGTGCCGTGTCTCGCCAGCACGGCAAAAGCCAGCGCCACGGGCAGCATCCCCGTCCCGATGAACGAGGTGAGTCGTCCCACCAGGAAGAGACGGAAGTCGCGCGACGCAAGGGGGCCCAGCCGGCTATCGGTCCTCACGACCCGAGGCTACGACCTGGGCGTGCGTGACGGCGCCGACACCGTGGCAGTGGCTGCGCGGAGCCGGAGGTCGTCGGAGCACCACGCGGCGCTCGGACCGTGGTCGGCCCTTCCTGCCGGGTGTGCTAGTCAAGGACGATGCTCGAGCTCGAGGGGCTCACTCGTCACTTCGGTGACGTGGTCGCCCTCGACGGCCTGTCCTTCACGGTGCCGACCGGGCAGGTCTTCGGCTTTCTCGGTCCCAACGGGGCCGGGAAGACCACGGCCATGCGCGCCGTGTTCGACCTCGTCGCGCTCGACTCCGGGGTCGTGCGCTGGAAGGGCGTCCCCGTGACGTCGAAGGGCCGCCGGCACTTCGGCTACATGCCCGAGGAGCGCGGCCTGTACCCGGGGATGGTGATCGTCGAACAGATCCAGTACCTGGCCCAACTGCACGGCGTTGCTGCCGGCGACGCCCGGACCGCGGCGATGCAGTGGCTCGAGAAGCTCGGCGTGGCCGACCGCGCCACCAGCAAGCTCGAGGCGCTGTCCCTCGGCAACCAGCAGCGCGTGCAACTCGCCGCCGCTCTCGTCCACCAGCCCGAGCTCCTCGTGCTCGACGAACCTCTGTCCGGTCTCGACCCCGTGGGGGTCGACGCCATCAGCGCCGTGCTCGTGGAAGAAGCCGCGGCCGGACGCGGCGTGCTGTTCTCGAGTCACCAGATCGACCTCGTCGAAGACTTGTGCCAGTCGGTGGCCATCATCGACCACGGTCGCCTGGTGGCCGCGGGCACGGTGGAGGAGCTCACGACCAGCGGAAAGCGCCGTCTCGTGGTCAAGGTCGACGGCGACTTCGCCGGAGCCTGGGCGCGCCAGCTCCCCGGCGTCACCATCTCGCGCGTCGAAGGCGGCGCCGTGCGCCTCGTCCTCGACGAGGACACCGACCCTCAAGCGGTGCTGGCCGCCGCCATGACGGCCGGGCCTGTCGAACAGTTCGGGTTCGAGAGGCAGCGCCTCTCCGAGGTCTTTCGCGAGGCGTTGGTTTGAGGTACGTCCTCTACGGGGTCGTGGTCGCGCTCTTGGCGCTGCGGCTGTGGCGACACCGACGCGCCCGGGCCCTGGCGGCCGACGCGCCTGAGCCGGGCGGTGCCGTCCGCCCCGGCCGCCTCGGCGCGACCCTGGACAAGCTCGGCGGGGACATCGGCTTGGTGGCGCGGCGCGAGGTGCGCGAGCGCGTGCGGGGACGCACCTTCCGGGTCGGAACGGCGGTCATCCTCCTGGCGGTGGCGGCCGCGGTGACGATCCCGGTCCTTCGCAAGGGCGGCGAGAGCCACCAGCGGGTGGGCATCGTCGGGACCCTGTCGGGGCCGCTGCGCGCCTCGATCGTCGCGACGGGACCCGCGCTCGGCACCAAGATCACGCTCGTCTCCGAAGCGTCGCTGGCGACCGCCACGCGGGCCCTGACGGCCGGGCGCCTCGATGTCGTCCTCGTCGGCACCCACCGGATCGTGGTCGACCAGTCCCTCGACCCCACCGACACTTCGACCACGGCGTTGCTGGCGCGCACCATCTCGGCCTCGGTGAGTCTGCAGGCCGGGCTCGAGCACGCCGGCATCCCGCCGGCCAACGCCTTGCGACTGGCCAATCCCCCGCCTCTGCCCGTGCAGAGCCTCAAACCCCCCCGCCACGACCAGACCGCCCGCACCACGGCGGTGTACGGCCTCATCCTCACCTACGTGCTCCTCACCCAATTCGGCACGTGGCTCCTCATGGGCGTGGTCGAGGAGAAGTCGTCGCGCGTCATCGAGGTCCTGCTCTCGACGCTGCGCGCGGCGCAGCTGCTCGCCGGCAAGGTCATCGGTATCGGGGCGGTGGCGCTCTTGCAGGCCGCGCTCATCGTGGCCGTCGCCCTCGGGCTCGGAGCTGCGGAAGGATCGACCCTCATCCACGGGACCTCGTCGCTCGAGATCGTGAGCTCGCTGTTGTGGGTGGTGCTGGGATACGCCTTCTACTGCTGGGTCTTTGCAGCGGGGGGTTCGCTGGCGGACCGCCAGGAGCAGGTCCAGAGCCTGGCCTTCCCGCTTCAGCTCCCGATCCTGTTCGGCTACATCGTCTCGTTCACGGCACTGGGCTCGGGCCAACCCTCGGAACTGGTGAAGGTCCTCGCCTATGTTCCGCCCACCGCGCCGTTCGCCATGCCGGTGCTGGTGGGGCTGGGTGATGTCTCGTGGTGGCAGTTCGCCTTGTCGGTGGTCCTCATGCTCGTCGCCACCGTCGCCGTGGCCCGACTCGCCTCGGTCGTCTACCGCCGCGCCATCTTGCGCACCGGCGGTCGCGTCCACCTCCGCCAGCTCTTCGCGCGCGCTGCGTAGCGGCCCGCGGTCTCACACCGGACGTGGGCGACAATATGGACATGGACATGGACGTGGACATGGACATGGACGTGACCGGGGCCGAGGCCGAGGCGGAGCGCCAAGACTTCGTTCCGGTGGACGACGCCCGGCCCCACGACGTCGTGTGGCCGACCATGGTCTGGCCACCCCGTGCCGACGCCGTCCTGGGGGGACGCGTGGTCGAGGTCGCTCCCATGGATCTGGACCGGGATGTGGAAGACCTGTTCCACGCGGTCGATGACGACCGGGTTTGGCAGCACATCCCGTTCCGCCCCCCGGATCCCGAGACGTTCGCGCAGCTCCTGCACAAGAGGGTGGCCATGGGTCTGTTCCCCTGGGTGGTACGCCTCGGGGCCGCCTACCGCCACCTGCCCGCCGGGGCCGTCGTGGGCATGTCGTGCTATCTCGACGTGGCGGTGAGCGACGCCCGGCTCGAGATCGGCGCCACCATCTACCGTCCCTCGGTGTGGGGTACGGCGGTCAACCCCGACACCAAATTGCTCTTGCTCGGCTACGCCTTCGACGAGCTCCACGTGGGCCGCGTCCAACTCAAGACCGACGTCCGCAACACCCGGTCCCAGCGCGCCATCTCCTACATGGGGGCGCGTCACGAGGGGACGCTGGGTCGTTACCAGCGCCGGGCCGACGGCACCGTGCGCGACTCGGTGCTGTTCTCGGTGCTGGCCGAGGACTGGCCACGAGTCCGACAGGGCCTGGCGCGCCGCGTGGCCGACGACGCGACCCCAGAATCGGATTCGACCTAAGAGTCGGGAAGCGGACCGAAGCCGACTGCGGCGATCCCGGCCTCGCGGGTCGAGCAGTAGAGCTCGGACTCGATGTCCTGCGAGTCGCCGTCCTCGGTCGCGTCGATCTCGGCTTCTTCGATGTGGGCCTCGTCCGGGGTGGTGCCGCTGTTGTGCGCCGCGCCTGGTCCAACGGCCTGATCGACCAATCGGTCCATCGGGCCCTCCTTCCGATCGGGCACCCGCCTTCGCGGTGAGCGGGATCTCTCCCGACCAGTCCTACACCTCGACGCCGCCCATGAAAAGGGCCTGACGCGCTCGATTCAGTGGAGGGTGGTCAACCCTTCTTGGCGCCGTAGTGCAGCAGCCCACCCAGGACACTGGTCACCACCGACAGCGGGATGGCCCTCACCTGCGAGGGGGACGGAACGGTGACGGTCACAGGAGCGTCGTAGCCGGTGAAGTTCACGACGGCGGAGATGCCGACCCGGTGCCCGGCACCGATGGCACCGCTCACCGTGGCCTGGACGAGCTGGTCCGACGAGTTCGCCCACAGCGTGGCCACGATGTTCAGGCGCTTCACATGCGCCGTGACCCGACTACCCGTCACCGATGTGGCGTCGACGATCGAGGACCCCAGTGCATGCACCGACGCGTGATGTGACTGCGCGAAGGCGAGGATCTCGTTGACGTCGCCCAGAGCACCACCGACGGTCGTGAAGATCCCCGGGATGGCCGAGGTGGCGCTCGACGGCAGGGCCACGGAGATCCACGGCTCGCCGAGCAGGGTCGCCAGCGAAGGAATCTGGGCGTAGACGGTGCCACCCGACAGCACGACGTTCACGACCTCGGGCCCGCCCGAACCACCGGGGATCAGTTTCGCCACCGACGCGGGCAGCGTCACCGACAGCGAGCCGGTGTCGTTGACCAGGTCCGCCACACCGTTCCCGCTCACATTGATCGTTCCCAGGCTCTTGGCCACGCCGCTCACGCCCACGGTGAAGGTGAACGAAGCCGAGGTAACCGGAGCCGTCGGGGTGGCCGAAGTGGGATGGACATGGTGGTGCCTTGGCCTCGGCTTCGCCGAGGCGCTCGGAGTGATCGCAGCAGCCCCCACTGCCAATGCGGCGACCATTCCCAGCGATGCCAGCCATTTCACCCGGCGTGTCACAACACCCACCCCCGCTCGTGGACCCACTCCGCCCCAAGTACCCCTTGGCACGATGCCCGGAGCTTAGGCGGGTCACCGCCTTGCGGCCCGGACGGGGTGCCGGACCGCGGTGGGGGCCCGACCGGGCACCCGGACCAGGACCCCAGGCCCCGTGCGTCCGTAAAACACGGGCGTAGACTCGGTGGCGTGGCGAAAGCTCTATCCCGAGGCGTCGACCTGTTCGATGACCCGCCTTGGGACCCTGCCGCACGGACGACACGGCGCTACTCCGATTGGGAGACCAGACGCGCCTGGGAGATGACATGGGTCGGCCTCGCGCTGGCGGCCGTAGCGGTCCCGGTAGCCCTTCTCCTTGCGTGGGTCTCCATCTTCAGGGGCTTCATTCCAGGCTGAACTACACGTCTGTAACTGTCGCACAAAGGCCTTCGGTGGCTAAGGCATTGTCTGCCCGACCTGCCACGGATGGGACGTGTACCTGCGCGCACATCCCCGGGTAACAGGGATGTGCGCGCAAAAAAACGACCGAACGCTTGGTGGTTGCCGACGTAGGCTTCTGTCGTGGCGCAGACCCATCCGGGAGTGCAGCACATCGACCTGTTCGACGGCCCCAACTGGGACGCCAGGGACTTCTGGGATGCCGAGCCGAAACGCCGATCCCGATGGGTGACCGCTGGGGAACTAATCGCAAGCTTTTTGGCGTGTCTAGCTGTTCCCGCGAGCTTCGCGGCAACCCTCGCTGCGTTGGGGTGGGGTTGGGACAAGATGCTCTCTAGGGGCCTCTTCTGACGTGAATCTCGAGGCTTGTCGTGCCGTCCGGACGTGGGGGGCCTGAGAGAGGGCGGTACCGACCATGGCACTCGTAGCCGCGTTTCATACGTCGAGCGACGAAGACGGCGACAAGCTCGTTTACCATAATCAGAGCGAATGTGGCTATGCCAAGGAGATCATCAAAAATGGCCACGTAGTCCCCAACGACATCGCTGGCCGGACCCTCTGTACGCGGTGCGCCGACATCGCTGCGGGCAACTAGCCGGGTCATGGCATTCGCCAAAAGGTGACGTGCCAGGTTGGGCCGATGGGGTGGCCCTCTTGGAACGTCCGCTTGTTTTTTTGCGCGCACGTCCCACGAGTAAGGGGGACTTGTGCGTCCGTAAAACACAGCCCTCTGACCCAAGGTGCTGACTACTCGACTGAGTAGCCTGAGCTGGGTGCCCATTAGCCCAGAGATGTACGAGCAGTGGCGTCGACATTGGCTTCGGCGGGCGATCTGGGCCTGGGTCCGGCGGGTGGTGCTCCGACGACCCTCGCGGGTAACCCTCCTGGTCCGCCCCGGCAATGTCGAAGACCGTCCCTGACCTGCGAAGTGGGTATTTCACCTGATTTGCAGCCGGGGCGTTCGCGGCGGGGCGTCTGACCCTCTACCTGAGGCGCCGTCACCGCTGAACGGCCAGGCTGGGGCAGGTGTTGAGGATGTTTTACCGACGCACAAGTCCCCGGAGTAAGCTGCCGTTGACGTGAACGTCAAGCAACGAAACCCCCCGAGGACAGACGGCGGCGACCGCTACAAATGGGTGGCGCTCCTCAACACCACGCTGGGCGTGCTGATGGCGACGATCGATGGCTCGATCATGCTCATCTCCCTGCCCGACATCTTCCGCGGCATCCGGCTCGACCCACTGCAGCCCGGCAACAGCTTCTACCTGCTGTGGATGATCCTGAGCTTCCTGGTCGTGACCAGCGTCCTCGTGGTCAACCTCGGTCGGCTGGGTGACATCTACGGGCGGGTGCGGATGTACAACCTGGGCTTCGCCATCTTCACCTTCTTCTCGTTGCTGCTGACGATCACCTGGATGTCCGGGCCCGCGGCCGGCTTGTGGCTGATCGTCGTGCGCGTCTTCCAGGGCATCGGGGCCGCCTTCCTGGTGGCGAATTCGTCGGCCATCCTCACCGACGCGTTCCCCGAGGACCAGCGGGGCATGGCGCTCGGGATCAACCAGGCGGCCGCCATCAGCGGCACGTTCATCGGTCTCGTCCTCGGAGGTGTGCTGGCGCCGATCAACTGGAGGCTCATCTTCCTGGTCTCCGTGCCGATCGGATTGTTCGGGACGGTGTGGGGCTACCTGCAACTGCGCGAGGTGGGTCGTCGAGTGCGGGCCAACATCGACTGGCCCGGCAACCTGACCTTCGCGTTCGGCCTCATCTCGCTCATGATCGGCATCACGTACGGCATCGAACCGCACGGGCGCCACACCATGGGTTGGACCTCCCCCGCCGTGCTGGGTGAGCTCGGCGTCGGTGTCGTCCTGCTGATCGCCTTCGCCATCATCGAGACGCATGTGGAGGACCCGATGTTCCGGCTCCCGCTCTTCCGCATCCGCGCCTTCACGGCCGGGGTCCTCGCCAGCTTCCTGGCCGCGGTGGGACGAGGCGGCCTCATGTTCATGCTGATCATCTGGTTGCAGGGGATCTGGCTCCCCCTGCACGGCTATGACTTCGCCCGCACACCGCTGTGGGCGGGGATTGCCATGCTGCCGCTCACCACCGGTTTTCTCATCGCCGGTCCGGTGTCGGGCATCCTCTCGGACCGTTACGGGGCTCGACCGTTCGCGACGGGGGGCATGATCGGCTCCGCCGCTTCATTCGTGGCGCTCGAGCTCCTCCCCGTCAACTTCTCGTACTGGGTCTTCGGGATGATCCTGTTGCTCCTGGGTCTCACCATGGGTGCGTTCGGCTCGCCCAATCGGGCCGGGGTGATGAACAGCCTGCCCCCTCAGCACCGCGGGGCCGGCTCAGGGATGAATTCCACGTTCCAGAACTCCGCCCAGGTCCTGTCCATCGGCATCTTCTTCACCCTCATGATCGTGGGGCTGTCGTCGTCGCTTCCCGCCGCGATGTACCACGGGCTGGTGGCCCAAGGTGTGCCGACGGGGGTGGCCGACCGTGTCGCGCACCTGCCCCCGGTGTCGACGTTGTTCGCCGCCTTCCTGGGCTACAACCCCATGCAGCATCTGCTCGGCAATGCCGTGCTCGCACATCTGCCCGCCGGCCACAGCGCCGTGATCACGGGCCGAAGCTTCTTCCCCACCCTTATCTCGGTGCCGTTCCGGCAAGGGCTGCACGCCGCGTTCGACTTCGCCATCGTGGCGTGCCTGGTGGCCGCGGGCGCGTCCTGGATGCGGGGCGGGAAGTACGTCTACGTCGAGCCCGTGTCGCCCGCCCACCGTCAGCACGCCGAGGCGCCCGACGCGCCGGACCGGGCCGACTCCGTGCCGGTCCTCGAAGCCGAGAGCGCACGATGACGCCTCGGCCCTTGACCGCGGAGCCCGCCCGCACCTCTGGAGGCGCCGGCCATCGTGGTGACTCTGTTGCCTCCGCCAACGCCGACGACACGGTTGCCACCGGCGCCGAGCCGACCCTCCGCATCGGGGAGGTCGCCAAGCTCTGTGGCGTCACCACCCGAACCTTGCGGTACTGGGAGGAGATCGGCCTGGTGGCACCGAGCGAGCAGCGCCACGGAACCGAACGGGTCTACGCGAGCTCAGAGGTGGAGCGGGCCAAGCGCATCCGAGAGCTCCAGTCCATCATGGGATTCTCGTTGGCCGAGATCCGCGCCGTGCTCGAGACCGAGGACGTCCTCGACAAGCTCCGTCACGCTTACCGGGCGCATGCCCGGCCCGAGCTCCGGCGTCGACTGCTCAGCGATGCCATGGAGGCCAACGACAAACTCGTCGCCCGGCTCGACGACACCCTCGAGCGCATCAAAGTCTTCCGGGACGAGCGCGTGGCCAAGGCGGCGCGCCTGCGGGTCCGAGAGGCCGAGCTCGACACCGAGATCGCGCATGCGCAGGCGAACGCGACGGATCGAAAACGGCGTTGACCTTGGCATCGCACCGGACGCCTCAACGGACGGGTGGCTCCCGGACCCGGTCGGTGTCGGTAGCCTTGCCGATCGAGCCATCATGACCGACACCGACCTCGACATCGACGCCACCCTGACGGGCTCCGACGCCATCGTCCGCACCCACGACCTGACCAAGATCTACCCCGGAACCGATTTCCGTGCCGTCGACGAGCTGAACCTTTCGGTGGGCATGGGTGAGATCTTCGGGTTGCTCGGTCCCAACGGGGCAGGAAAGACCACCACAGCCGGGATCCTCACCACTCGGGTCATTCCGACCTCAGGACAGGCGTTCATCGCGGACATCGACGTGGTCGCCCATCCCGCCCTTTCCAAGCAACTCGTGGGAGTCGTCTCGCAGACCAACACCCTCGACCGACAGCTCAACGTCTGGGAGAACCTGTACTTCCACGGCCGGCTCTTCGGGATCGCGGCCGCGGAATCCCGAAAGATCGCCGACGAGCTCCTCGAGAGGTTCCAGCTCTCGAAGTGGGCCAAGGCCTCGGTCTACGCGCTCTCGGGGGGCATGGCCCAACGCCTCATGGTGGCCCGGTCGATCTTCCACAAACCCGCCGTGCTGTTCATGGACGAGCCGACCGCCGGTCTCGACCCGCAGAGCCGACTCTTGCTGTGGGACATCCTGCGCGACCTCAACGCGGAGGGTCAGACCATCCTCCTCACCACCCATTACATGGAGGAGGCGGACCAGCTCTGTGGCCGGGTCGCCATCATGGACCACGGCAAGATCCTCGCGCTCGACACGCCCGGCCGGCTCAAGCAGGGCGTGGGGGCCGACACCATCGTGACGGTGAAGGCGGTCGGCGACCAACAACGACTGGCCGAAGTGCTGCAACGCGAGATCGAAGAGGTCAGTCGCGTCCGACCGACCGAAGCCGGGCTCGAGTTGCACGTGCGAGGTCGAAACCGACTCCTTCCCCGACTGGTGGCGGCGGCCGAGAGCGGGGGCTTCGAGGTCGCCGACCTGTCGGTGTCCGAGCCCAGCCTCGAGACCGTGTTCATCAACCTCACCGGCAGGGAGCTCCGCGACTGATGACGACAACCGTTCCCACCCCCGCCACCGCCCCTTCGATCGCCACGAAGCCGGTCCGTTCTGCCACGTCGGCCAGCCGCATCGCCCTGATGGCTCTGATTCTGCGGGACGCCGCAGTGTTGTGGAAGCACAAGTTCGAGTTCGTGGCCCGCACCGTGGTGCAGCCGTTTCTCCTGTGCTTCGTCTTTCTCTACGTCTTCCCCAAGATCGGCCAAGCCGTCGGCGGGAGTGGCCGCAGTAGTGCGGCGGCTTCGTCCGCGTTCGCCACCGTGCTTGTGCCCGGCGTGGTGGGGATCTCCGTCATGTTCCAGGGCGTCCAGGCGGTGGCGCTGCAGATGTCCCAGGAATTCGGGTTCACCCGAGAGATCGAGGACCGCGTCCAGGCACCCTGCCCCATCTGGCTCGTTGCCGCGGCCAAGGTCCTCTCGGGCGCCATGCAGGGCGTCATCTCGGCGATCATCGTGCTCCCCATCGCTTCGGTCATCCACGCCGGCGGAGTCGAAGCCCATCTCAACCTGCACTGGTGGATCATTCTCACGCTCGTACCCCTGGCTTGCGTGGCCATGGCGTCGTTGGGGCTCGTGCTCGGGACGAGCTTCGAGCCGCGCAACATCGGGCTCATGTTCGGGTTCGTCGTCCTCCCGATCACCTTTCTGGGCGGAACGTACTACCCATGGACGCGTCTCGGACCGGTGAAGATCGGTGCGTGGCACTGGCTCCAGACCATCGTGCTCGTCAACCCGCTCATCTACGTCAACGAGGGCATGCGCGCCGCCTTCACGAACGCGCAGCACATGCATCTCTACATCATCTATCCCGTGCTCCTCGGATTCTGCACCCTGTTCCTCCGGCTCGGCCTGCGCAACTTTCGACGTCGCGTCCTGGCCTGAGCGGCCCCTTCGTGCCGCGGGCCGGGCGTGTGCGAAGAAGCTCACTGCTGGGAGTCTCCACCGTGACCATCACCCCGTCGCATCCGGTGTAGCGGCGCGTCCGCCCCGCTTGGCAAAGAACGAGCCCGCCGTCCGGTAGGGATCACTGCGCCGTGGCGCCCACGTCCAGCGGCGTAGCGAGACCGCGATGCCCACCACGGCCCAGATCGCCATGACGAGGATGTCGTTCCAAGACCAAGGCGACACCGGGACACCCGCACTGGCCAGGAAGGGGGCGACGGTGGAGGTGATCATGTGGCGCACGGGGAAGAACGCCGAGAACTGGGCCAGACCGGACCCGCTCTTGATCGGATAGTAGAGGCCGGACAGGAACAGCAAGATGAAGAACACGATGCTCACCACCGGACCCGCCGCTTCCTGGTTGGGGATCACCGTGCTGACGGCGATCCCGAGGGAGGTGAAACAGAACACCCCCACGACCAGCGCTACCACCAAGGGCAAGAAGTTGTGGGGAAGTGCGACGTGGTACCCGAACCTGCCGATCAAGAACAGGATGACCACCTGGAGGAGAGAGATGATCAGGGAGTTGACGAAGATCGCCGCCAGCATGACCCAGGTGGGAAGGGGCGAAAGGCGGACGCGCTTCAAGAGCCCCATCTCGCGCCTCACCACCAACGAGATCGTCAACATGTTGAAGCAGGCGGACATGATGCCGTAGGCCGCGAACGAGGGCACGTAGTACACGACCACCCTGACGTGCGCGAGATAGGGGATTCGCGACGCACCCGCCGTCGAGGACAGCAGCAACAGAAAGACGACGGAGAAAACGACGGTGAACACGGCTCCGATCGGGTTCAGCCAGAATCCCAGCTGCTCGTAGTAGACCTGCCGACCCACGAGGCGAATGTCGTCGGCCCCTCGAAACGCCCTGGGCCTCGTCCCGGCGACTTCCCCGGTCGCCGCTGGTGTCATCGCGCTCATCCTTCGACCCCATCGGTGACGGACGAAGCCTCCGCTTCGGTCCCGTACCCCGTGAGCCGGAGATAGACGTCCTCGAGGGTCGACCGCTCCACGGTGAGCCCGATGAGGTCGACGTTGTCACGCAGCGCCCAACTCGTGAGGCGGGCCAGCACCTCGATCTCGTGGTCCGTCCGGATCTCGAGCGCCCCGTTTCCCGAGACTGTGGCGGGAACGGGCAGATCACCGACTCCGGTACCGGAGGGGAGCCTGAACCGGATCGTCGCCTCCCCCACGTCACGTCCACCCAGCGAATCGGGCGTGCCCTGGGCGATGATCGCTCCCGCGCTGATCACCGCCACGCGATCGGCCAGGGCCTCGGCCTCGTCCATGTAGTGAGTGGTGAGGATCACCGTGGAGCCTCCACCGGTCATCGCTCTGATGAGGTCCCAGGCGCCGCGCCGGGCGGTCGGGTCGAAACCGGTGGTGGGTTCGTCCAGCACGAGCAGCTCCGGGTTGCCGATGATCCCGAGACCGAGGTCGAGGCGCCGCTGCTGGCCACCCGACAGCGTTTTCACTCGCGCGTTCGCCTTGGTATCGAGACCGACGAGCTCGAGGACCTCGTCGACCCGGCGAGGCCGGGGGTAGTACCCGGCATTTCGGGTGAGGGCCTGTCGAACCGAGAGGAACGGCTCGACGGCCAACTCCTGCAGTACCACGCCCAGACGCTCGCGCAGCTGGCGGCTGGTGGCGCGATCGGCGGGGTCGTAGCCGAGCACGTCGACCCGGCCGCGGTCGCGGGTGCGAAATCCCTCGAGGATCTCGATGGTCGTCGTCTTGCCGGCTCCGTTCGGCCCGAGCAGGGCGAAGACCTCACCCTGCTCCACTTCGAACGTCACGTCCTTGACAGCGTCGACCTCGCCGTAGCGCTTGCTCAAATGCTCCACCGAAACTGCCGCCACTCGGCCTCCTCCGGGCGCCCAGGGCCAAGATGGGGTTCGAACGTATGAGAACGTCAGCCGGGCAAGGGACCAACGCTACTGTCGTTCTCCGCACACCTGCTCCATCGGTGAGGCGGAGGCCCAGGCAATAGCATTGCCAAACACCGCCGGGAAACGGTTTCGGCACGATCGCAGGGATGGCGCTCGTGAACACGTTCCTCTCCGAGGTCAAAGAGACGGTATTTCCAGGTCGGGACAGTGCGTTCGGCCCGCTACCGCCGTTGCTCCTCGCCTTGACCGTGGTCACCGGTCTCGTCGATTCGTTCAGCTACCTGGTGCTCGGGCATGTGTTCGTGGCCAACATGACCGGAAACGTCGTGTTCCTGGCTTTTGCCCTGGTCGGAGCGCGGGGGTTCTCGATCCCCGCATCGCTGGTGGCGCTGGGCTCGTTCGGCCTCGGTTCGGTCATCGGCGGCCGAGTCGGGTCTCAACTGGCACAGCACCGGGCGCGTCTCTTGAGCACGTGCGCCATGATCCAGGCATTCTTCATCGCTGTGTCCGTCGTCCTGGCCGCGTTGCGGGGCACGCCGGTGACATCGGGGTTTCGCTATGGCCTGATCGTCGTGCTCGCCATCTCCATGGGCCTCCAGAACGCGGCGGCCCGCAAGCTCGCCGTGCCCGACATGACCACGACGGTGCTCACGATGACGATCACCGGGATCACCGCCGACAGCCCGATCGCAGGAAAAAGTGGGGCCAGAGCGGGCCGACGCGGTCTGACAGTCATCGCCATGTTCGCAGGCGCCGTCGTGGGAGCGCTGTTGATCGTGCATGCGCAGATCGTGTACCCCCTTGCCCTCGCCCTGGTCGTGACGGCCGGAGTGAGTGGCACCACCCGGGTTCTCGGAGCTTCGGATCCAGCCTGGTCGCACCTGGACCACTGAGGACATGGGCGCAGGACGGCAGCGTCCGGAACGTTCAGGCTGTCGCGGGCGGCTCCGGTGGATTGGACCTGGGCCGCGTGATCTCGAAGAACCCCGGCTCGGCCGCGATCACCTGCACGGCATCCCAGAGACGCACGGCGGCGTCGCCGGTCGGGGCCGGTGCCATCACCGGACCCTTGAAGCCGTACGGTGGATTCGCCCGCACGACGATGGTCGGGGTCTGGGTCTTGGGCCCGCCGAACTCGTAGGCGACCTCCATGGCCTCGATGATCGGGGTGTCCCACTTGTCGTCGTCCGCCGCGCCCACGAGATCAGGGGCGAGCTCACTCGCCGCCACGCACGCGGAGAGCAACGCGTCTCCGCGTATTCGGTCTTTGCCGAAGAACCGACGGCCCCACTCGGCGTAGAGCGAGTCGACGGCTTCTTCGCCGGCCCTGGCCCGAGCCGCCTCGAAAATCCGCAGCATCCGGTGTGAGACGGCGTGGCCCGCCAACGCGACCTCGCGGAGACGCTCCGGCACGGTGGGTGCCACGCCGTAGTCGTCACGGATCTCGAGGCAGTACGAGCGCCAGGTCACCGTCAGGTCTCGCTGCGGAGCGATCTCCTTGATCCACAGTGACGTGATCCACGCCCAAGGGCAGCTGGGGTCCACGAATACCTCGACGTCGGCCACGCTGCCAGGATAGGCGAGGCACTCTGCCCGACCTCCGTCGGGCCACGGTCGGGCCGGCATCCGGCCCACCTCGGGAGCCCGAGAACCCCGAGAAGCCGAGAACACCGAGAACAAGGAAGGCGAGGCGGGTGAGCCTCAGTGCGGTCATCTTCGACTACTACGGGACCCTGACGGTGAGCGCGTCCGCGGCGGACCGCCGGTCCGGCGTCGGGCGCGTCGCCGACGCGCTGGGAGTCCCGGCCGACCTGCTGTTCGACTCCATCTCCTCGACGTTCACCGAACGTGCCACCGGGCAGTGCGGGGACATGCTGGCGACGATGGCGTGGCTCGCCGATCGGTGCGGGCACCGACCTTCTGGCGCGCAACTGCAAGCCGCCTGCTCGATACGCACCGAGATAGAACGCGGGTACGCCTCGATGTTCCGACATGACACGGTAAGTACGCTCCGCTTCCTGCGCCGCCGAGGACTGCGCCTGGGCCTCGTCAGTGACTGCACGCACGAGCTGCCCGACTTCTGGGCGAGCTTGCCGGTGGCGCCGCTGATCGATGCCACCGTCTTCTCGGTCCTCGTCGGACAACGAAAGCCGCACCCTTCGCTCTACCGCTCCGTGTGCGGGCAACTCGGTGTTTCGCCGTCCCAAGCGGTCTACGTGGGCGACGGGGGAAGTTGCGAGCTCACCGGAGCGACGGCGGCGGGGATCGATGCCATCCGCTTCGTTGCGCAAGACTCTGCCAGTGCTCTGGTCTACGACGCAGAGCCGGACTGGACCGGGCCCGTGATCCACAGCCTCTCGGAGCTGAAGACGAGCACGCCGCTCGCATCGGTCCACAACGAGGCGAGGGAAGAATGATGGCACGACCGAGCCCGACCACGGGCACGAACACGAGGGACAGGAGTGTCCATGGGATCGTCACTGAAGCTTCGAGACCTGCCCGGCCGGGTCAGCGCGGGCGCGTACATCCTCCATGCGGGCCTGCAGAAATGGAACGCTGACGAGGCGCGCGCCACCGCCATCCACGGCATGGCCGCCGGTGCATTCCCGGCACTGGAAGAGATCCCCCCGCCGGTGTTCATCCGCATGCTCGCCGCCGGTGAGATCGCCACCGGGGCAGCATTGCTCTCGCCGTTCGTGTCGTCCGCCCTGGCCGGAGCGGCGCTCACCGCCTTCTCCGGCTCCCTGCTGGCGATGTACGCGCGCACGCCCGCCCTGCGCGAGCCCGGCAGCATTTGGCCGAGTGCGGCGGGCACCGCCGTCAGCAAGGACGTGTGGATGCTGGGCATCGGCCTGGGCCTGTTGGCCGATGCCGCGGGCCGGCGCAGGCCGAAGCCGTCCACACTGGACTCCTAGCCCGGGCGCAGGACCTCGGGCCGGGAGTTCCGGCCAGGACGCCAGGGAATTGGCCCCCGGAGGGAACACCCCCGACGCTGGCGGTGTTGCATTCAACGTGGGCGAGTCTCTTGTGTACGCGGACTTCTGGTTCGACCCTTTGTGCCCGTGGGCCTGGATCACGTCGCGGTGGATGCTCGAGGTCGAGCAGGTGAGGCCGGTGACGACTCGCTGGCACGTGATGTCCCTCGCGTACCTGAACCTGGTCCAACACGAGGGGGAGGGGTTGAGCGACGAGTATCGCGAGCGCATGGAGCGGGCGTGGGGCCCGATCCGGATCTGCGCCGCGGCCGCGGCCGAGCGTGGAGACGACATCCTGCTCCCGATTTACACGGCCCTGGGCACCCGCTTTCACGTCGAGCAGCGCCGGGATGCCACCGCGCTGGCCGAGGCGGTGGACGAATTGGGCTTGCCCTCCTCGGTGCTTGATGCCGCGCTCAGCACTGATCTCGACGACACCATCAAGGCATCGCATCAGGCCGGGATGGACCAGGTCGGCCTCGATGTCGGCACTCCGATCATCAGCGTCGACGGCAACGCCTTCTTCGGCCCTGTCGTGACGCCGATACCTCGCGGAGACGCAGCGGGGCGTCTGTGGGACGGCGTGTTGGCCGTCACCGGAACCGACGGGTTCTTCGAGCTCAAGCGCACCCGGGACCGAAAGCCGAGTTTCGACTGACGGTCCGCACTGGGCGCCCTTGATCGGTCGCCCTACGAGGTCGTCGTCGGGATTGTCGTGATCGTGGCACCCGCCGGCAACTGGAAGAGCGAAGCGGGCGGGGACGCCGAGTAGCTCTTGATCTCGAAGCTGGTCGCGTTCGTGGCGACTTTGACGTAGCCGAGGATGCCCTGGGACGTCGTGCAGATCGTGCTCGTGCCCGGAACCCCCGATGCATTGAAGTCCACGCACTGCATGCTGAAGCCGTTCACAGACATGGTCGACGACGTGACCTTGTCACCGGCCAGACCGGCTGCCAGTGAGAAGTCCCTGAGGAACGTGGTCCAGTGCGACGGGGTGTAGAAGTCGAAGATCTGGTTCTCCGCCGAGGCGTCGGCAGTTCCCAGTTTCTGACACGTCGGCCCCGACACGGATCCTGACGCAGAGCACGAATACTCGCCCGAGGAATTGACGATGATGTCGAGGGTGCTGGTGCTGGCACCCGTCGGAGTGTCGACGAACGCAAGACCCTTGGGGGGCTGAACCGCGTAGACGACCGTCGCGGGCGAGCTGCCGGTGGTCACGTAGGTCGCTTCGAACGTCGTCCCTTCGCTCGATGAGATCTTGTTCGTGAAGGTGTCGATCGTGGCCTTGTTGCCTTTGACGTCCTGCTCGACCTTCCTGACCGCCTTCACGACCCCGCAACTCGTGAGCCCAACACTGCCCAACACGATCGCGACCGCTACGACTCGCACACCGCGGTGAGGGCCAAGAAGAGCGGCAACGCGGTCGTGGTTCCGGTTCATTGCTCTGCCTCCCAGGGGGACCGGCCGTGAAGCGAGTGGACTCAGCGACTCCACCGCCGAGGATACGTCCTCTCCGGCTCTTATGGCTGAATCCGCGGGCGGACAGACGGGCGGACAGGACCGGAGGTGCTCGGGGCGGACCGGGCCCGCCGGGCATCGACCAGCCGGGCGATGGGGCGTTTTGTAACGCGTTTGCAAAGGGGATTCCTCTGGTCCCCGATCGGTTCGAGGGTCCATGATGAGCGTGTGCTGTTGCCTCGCTCGGACGGAGTTCGTCGCCAGTGGTTCGCAGACGCGCGGGATGACGGCAGGCGCATGGAGGTTTCTTGGCACCCCGATGAGGGGATCGTCATCGTGAGTCTTTGGCATGGTTCGATGTGCCGGGCCACGTTCCGTCTACCCGTCGAACAGGCGCCGGCGTTGATCCAGACCCTGGCGGACACGTTGGGCGACGCCGTGCAGGCGTCGTCCCGCCCGAGAGTCGCCACGGGCCGGTCTCCGTCGCTGCTCGACATGGGCCGAGAGCGGCTGAAGAAGCACGTCGCCGAGATCATCGCGCTCGAAGGACACCGCGAGCGCTAACCGCGTTCCCACGGGTGCGTTCGTTCCCCGGCCTCGGGACATACTGGGACATGGACACATCCTCGGCACGCGAGCCCTACTACCGCGCCGATCTTGCCCTGATCCATCACCTCGGGTTCGGATTTCATGCCGACGCGTGCGCCCCGGGATCATCGACCTCCTGGCCTCTGTCCGTGACCGCGACGGCCTCGTGGTCGAGATCGGGTGTGGGAGTGGTCTCCTTACCCGCCACCTCGTCGACGCCGGACACCGGGTGATCGCCACCGACGCCTCGGTCGCCATGCTCGACCTGGCGCGCCAGCACGCTCCAGGAGCCGACGTTCGAGAGCTGCGCCTCCCCGATGAGGCTGTCCCGGCGGCCGATGCCATCGTGTCAGTGGGTCATGTCCTGAGCTACCTCGATGACGAGGCTGGTGTCGACCGGGCCCTCGTGGCTCTCGCCGGCGCCCTTCGTCCCGGCGGAGTGCTCGCCCTCGACTTGTGCGACTTGGCTTATGGCCGCGCCCGGCGGCTCGCCCCGGTCCAGGCACGACGCAATGACCAATGGGTGCTCGTGACCGAGTTTTCGGTCCCGGCCCCGGACCGCTTCGTCCGGGACATGACGACGTTCATGAAGGACCCGGACGGCTCGTGGCGACGTGATGACGAGAGGCACGAGAACGTCCTGGTCGACTCGGCGCGCCTGCCGGGGCTCCTCGCCGAGCACGGAGTCGACGCCTCGATCCGGTCCTCGTTCGGGACCGAGGAGCTGCCTGTCGGCCTCGTGGCCGTCGTGGGGCGCCGGCCCCGGTAGGACTCGCCTCGCCCACTAGCGCTGCCCGCCCGAAGTGGGCCACGATCGCGGCATGCGCATCTTGTCCCTCCTGCCGTCTGCCACCGAGATCGTCTATGCCCTGGGTCTCGAGGACGACCTCGTGGGAGTGACCCACGAATGCGACTGGCCGCCGGCCGCCCGCGCCAAGCGGTCCGTGTCGTTCTCTGCCTTGCCCTCCGCCGCCGAACCGGCCGAAGTCGACCGTTTGGTGAGCGCCAGCATCAACGGCGGCGAGCCGATCTACCGCCTCGACAACGAAGCGGTTCGAGAGCTTCGACCTGATCTCGTGCTCACCCAGGATCTCTGTGCGGTGTGCGCGGTGCCCTCCGGGCACGTCAACGATGCACTCGAGCTCCTCGGGTGTCGCGCCGAGGTCCTCTCGATGGATCCGAGCTCGCTCGGCGAGGTACTCGACTGCGTCCTCCATGTCGGCACCGTGACCGGGACCGAGAGCACTGCCACCGCTCTGGTCGACGGCCTGCGCGACAGGCTCCGAGCGGTGTCCGACCGTGTGTCCGGGAGGGAGAGGCCCCGCACCTTCGCCCTCGAGTGGTCCGATCCGCCTTTCAACGGCGGGCATTGGGTGCCCGAGATGATCGAGCTCGCGGGCGGAGAGGCTGTCCTCGCCAGCCGCGAGACACCGTCGGTGCGGGTCACCTGGGAACAGATCGTCTCGGCCTCGCCGCAGGTCGTTGTCTTCATGCCCTGCGGCTACGACCTCGACGGTGCGGTCGCCGAGGCGGCCCCACTCCTCGATCGTCGCGAGATCTCGGAAGCGGCGTTCTTCGCCGTCGATGCCAGCTCCTACTTCTCTCGGCCGGGGCCGCGTCTCGTCGATGGCGTGGAGATCCTGGCGTCGGCTCTTCATCCCGACGCGGTGCCCGAGAGCCCTGCCGGTACCGTGCGTCGGCTTCGGTAGCGACCGCGAGACACGAGGTAACACGATGAACACCGAGGCCGTTTCGTACGACCCATTCGACCCCGAGCTGTGGCGCGACCCGTACCCGACCTACGCGCGCCTGCGGGACGAGGACCCCGTCCACTTCGTCACGAAGGGGGGCTTCTGGGTCCTGTCGAGATTCGCGGACGTCATGGCCGCCACGTGCGACACCGACACCTTCTCATCCGCGCACGGCCTCACCTTCGAAGAGGACGAGATCACGAAATTGGGGCTCATGCCCACCTTGGTCATGATGGACAGGCCTCGCCACACCCTGTACCGCCGTTTGGTGAACGCCATGTTCACCCCGAGAGCGGTGGCCGAACGGGAAGGCGCCGTACGCGACTTCACCCGGTCCCGCATCGAGCGCATCGCCGAGATGGGCGAGGCCGACTTCGTCGCCGAGGTGGCCTCCCCTCTGCCGTCGTTCGTCGTGGCCGACTACCTCGGGGTCCCCGAGAGTGATCGCGCCGCATTCGGGAGCTGGAGCAGTGCCATCGTGCAGGCCAACGCCAGCGGCAACGTGCTCTCGGCCGGCCAGGCCGTGGGCGAGCTCTACCGGTATTTCACCGAGCTCGCCGCTGCGAAGAGGGGGGGCTCTGGTGCCGACATGATCTCGGTCCTGCTCGAGTCTGAGATCGATGGCCGTCCGGTCAGCATCGAAGAGATCCTCGGGTTCTGCTTCGTGATGGTCGCCGGGGGCAACGACACCGCCTCGGGGCTCATCGGGGGCACCGCCGCACTACTCAGCGAGCATCCCGAACAACGACGGCTCCTGACTTCGGATCCGGGCCAGGTACCCGGCGCCGTGGAGGAGCTTCTCCGCTTCCTCTCCCCCGTGCAGGGCCTGTCGCGCACAACGACCGCACCGGTGACGGTGGGACCCCCGGACCGGCCTGTGACTGTCCCGAGCGGGGCCAAGGTCCATCTTCTGTTCGCCTCCGCCAACCGCGACCCCGGGGAGTTCGGACCCAACGCGGGCACGCTCGACGTCACGCGGAGCATGGCGCGCACCCTCGCGTTCAGCTCCGGGCCCCATCACTGCCTGGGGGCTGCGGCGGCCCGTCTCGAGGGCCGTGTGGTCATCGAGGAGCTACTGCGGTCGTTGCCCGATTTTGTGGCCGATGCCGCTACGGGCCGTTACGCACCGGGGCCCTTCACCCGGCGCTTCGAGTACCTGCCCATCCAAGCCAAGGGGTGAGATGGCAATTGTCACGGCCTGTGTTTCAGTTGGCGACCGCTCCCGATCCGCCAACTGACGTGCGGCTGAAGCGTTAGGAGCAGCCGCTGGTCGTCCCGCAGCTGGTGCACAGATAGCACGAGCCCGCTCGCTGCATCACCATGCCGCACTGGTAGCAAAGCGGTGCGTTGCTCTGCTCTGCTCGCGCCGTGGCTGAGCCCGACGCCGACGTGGACGGCGTCTGGGCGAACGTCGATGCCCGGTCGAACCCCGAGGACGGGACGGAGCTGACCCCGGAGTCCTCGATGAGGTCCTGCTCGGGCGTGGCAGCTTCCTCGACACCGGGCAGGGTCGGTTGCATACGCTCCCCCGTCGACAGCACGCCAAGCTCCTCGCGCTCGTCGAGAGGCAGGTAGTCCACCGCCAACCGTCTGAAGATGTAGTCCACCAGGCTCGTGGCGATGCGCAGGTCCGGGTCGTCGGTGATCCCCGCCGGCTCGAAGCGCATGCTCGTGTACTTGCGCACGTAGGTGGCAAGCGGGACGCCGTGCTGGAGCCCCAGGCTGACCGAGATCGAGAAGGCGTCCATGATCCCCGCCAGGGTCGAGCCCTGCTTGGAGACCTTCATGAACACCTCGCCGGGCCGGCCGTTGTCGTACTCACCGACGGTCACGTACCCCTCGCAGTCGGCCACCCGGAAGGCGAACGTGCTGGACTTGCGGCGCCGCGGCAGGCGCTCACGCACCGCTCCCACTACCACCGTGTCGCGCGACCGGCTCTGCGATTGGGACAACGCCGCTTCGAGCTCGGCGATCTTCGCCGCCGCGGCGCGGTCGCGGGCTTCGGCCTCGGACCCCGGCGGGGCGAAGTCACCGCCCTCACCCACACCGTCCTTCTTGGTGGTCGACAGAGGCTGACCAACCTTGCAGTTGTCGCGGTAGATGGCCACCGCCTTGATCCCCAGTCGCCATGCGTCGAGATGCAGCTGCTCGATGTCCTCGACGCTGACGTCCTCGGGGAGGTTCACGGTGTTGTGGTTCACGATCCCATTGGCGACAAAGGCGTGGGTGTAAGGCACCGAGACGTCGAACACCTCTCGCTCGCCGGCATCCTCCACGGACTCGACCGGACTGAAGTGGAGCTTGTCGTCGAGCACCTGCTGGAGCCACTCGGGCAGGGATACGCCCTCGAGGCGTGCCAGCCGCTCGACCGTCTCCCGGCTCACGTGCTTCGTCCGGCGATCAGCCAGGAAGTTGAACTCGGTCCGCGGCCGGCCACCGAGCAGCTCGCTGCGCCCGTAGGGAACCAGCGCGTAGAGCTCTGCTGGCGTGATCCCCGGCACCACATCAGCGCTGTTGTGGGTCGTCCTCGTCACGCCGGCCGCCATGCGGGTCGCCGCTGCCGACTTGTGCGCTTCGAGGAACGGGGCGAGCTCGACCATCCTCTGGGCGTGGACACCGACGGCGTACACCTCGTCGTAGGTCTTGCCGTACTCGGGGTTGACCTTGCTGACTCGGCCGTGGACGACCCCCAGGTTCGTCAGGACGGCCTGCAGGTCGTCGAGGAGTTTCGGCGCATCCAGGCAGATCGCCCACTTCGCCGTGGTCGTCGAGCCGTGGGTGTAGGCATCGAGGGCGAGCCCCTGGAGGAACGAAAGCACGACCTCCCTCGGGGAGCGGAGCACGGCATCGGGGATCCGCTTGGTCGAGGCCCGCCCTCCGCATCCCAGGTACTCGAGGAACTCGACGATCGTCTTCGACGAGATCTCGACACTCGGGCAACGGTCGACCGGCCGGCGGATCTTGGCCCCGACGTCGAAGCACTGACGAGCCGCCTCGGCGATCTCCTCGAGGACGGCATCCTCAGAGTTGGTGATCACGATTGTCCAGGTGGAACGCGACGTGTGGCCCTCGGACGCATAGGCACCGAGGAAGAAGGCCAGCGGCTCGGTCATCTCGTCGGGGATCCGCACCCTCTTCTGAGAGCCGTAGGACGTTGTCGGGGTGAAATCGTCGAAGCGGGCGGCGAGATCCGACCACAGCTCGTCCCCGTATTTGGCGGCGACGTAGTCCCCGGGCTCGATCTCGTCGAGTCGCTTCCAGTCGAGGCCGGAAGGCCCGGCCGTCAGGACGCGGTGGTTCGGGGTACCCGTGACGGCATGGCCCGAACGGAGGACGACGCGACGCACGGGGCGAGTGCCGCCGTAATAGAAGGCATCGGTCTTGTGGATGCCACCGATCGACGCCACGGCGATGATCTCGTCACGGAAGCTGTCCGGGCTCTCGCCTTGGTGCAGGCCGCCGATGCGAATGAGGCCGTCGGCCGTGGCGAGAAGGGTGTCCCCCACGACGCACTTGCTGATGGCACCGCTGATGAAGGGTTGCACCGCCCCCATCATCCGGACGTGCCCGGTGTAGTGGATCGTGTTGTCCCCCATCGAGCAGGCGAACACGGGCATATGGTCAGCCGCCAGATGGGGCGCACCCACGATCGATTTGTGCTCGTCGATGTAGGAGATGATGTCGTCGATCTGCTCGGGCATGTAGCCGAGCCTCGCCAGCGCACGAGGAACGGTCTGGTTGACGATGGACATCGTCCCACCGCCGACGAGCTTCTTGGTCTTCACCAGACCGAGGTCGGGCTCGACGCCTGTGGTGTCGCAGTCGAGCATGAGAGCGATGGTCCCGGTCGGGGCCAGGACACTGGCCTGGGAATTGCGCACCCCGAACTGCTCGCCGAGCTCGACGGCGGCGTCCCAGGCTTCCTGAGCGGCAGAAAGCAGCTCCATCGGCACGAGCTCCTCGTCGATCTTGGCGACCTCGGCGCGGTGCATCTGCAACACGTTGAGCATCGCCTCGCGATCGGCGTGGAAACCGGCGAAGGGGCCCATGCGGGAAGCTGTCCGCGCGGACACGGCGTAGGCGTGCCCCGTCATGAGGGCGGTGATCGACGCCGCCCAGGCGCGACCTTCGTCCGAGTCGTACGGGAGGCCCTGGGCCATGAGGAGCGCACCCAGGTTTGCATAGCCGAGTCCGAGCTCACGGTACCGGCGTGAGTTCTCGGCGATCTTGTCCGTGGGGTAGTCGGCGTTGCCGACGAGGATCTCCTGGGCGGTGAACACGACGTCAACGGTGGCATTGAAGCTCTCCGCGTCGAAGCTGTCGTCCTCACGCAGGTACTTGAGCAGGTTGATCGACGCCAGATTGCACGCACTGTTGTCCAAATGCATGTATTCGCTGTTGTGGACGATTACACCTGTCGAGTCGCTGGTCGATACTGCGAAGTTGTGAACTCCCGCCACCTCGAGGTCGTACACCGGGACTTCGCGCGCCAGTCGGAGTGGAGCAACAGACGCTACGCGCTCTGAACCGTACACGCCACGGAGCGTGGCTCCGGCCTCGAGCCACCGCGCTTCGACAAACTCACCATCTGCCGTCAAAAACCGGTGTTCGGGTGTGCAGCGCAACCGACCCCATTGTGTGGTGACTTCCACGAGCTCCGACGTGTATCCCGCCACCCAGGCCTTGACCGTCTCGGGCAGAACCAGCTCGCCATGGTCGAGATCGAAGGCGACAATGTTCGGCAATTCCTCCCCGAGTTCGCACCGAAGTGCTAGCTCAGCGATCGGGAGCCTTCCCTCTGCTGTCAGTACCTCGGTCTCCCCGACGAAGCAGCAAGGGTTACTTCCGTTGATCCGGCCGGCGTTGGGGGCGGTGTGCCAACGGTTGATGGTCGTGTCGAACTGCATCCCGGGGTCCGCGCACTCCCAGGCGGCGTGGGCGATCTGCCGAAACAGGTCACGTGCTTTGACGATCCGAACCGTCGAGCCGTCGTTGCGAGCGGTGAGTGCCCACTCGGCGTCGTCGAGGACGGCCTGCATGAACTCGTCGGTGACACGCACGGAGTTGTTCGCGTTCTGGTACTGGATCGAGAACGAGTCGGATCCGTCGAGGTCCATGTCGAAGCCGCCGTCGCGGAGGACGCGCGCCTTGCGCTCCTCGAGCGCCTTGCACCAGATGAAGTCCTCGATGTCGGGGTGGTCGTCGTTGAGGATGACCATCTTGGCGGCACGACGGGTCTTCCCACCTGACTTGATCGTCCCGGCTGACGCATCGGCGCCGCGCATGAACGACACCGGGCCCGATGCCGTCCCACCCCCCTGGAGCCTTTCGACCGAGGCCCGGATGCCCGACAGGTTGACGCCCGCGCCCGAGCCACCCTTGAAGATGATCCCCTCTTCCCGGTACCAGTTGAGGATCGAGTCCATCGAGTCCTCGACGGCGAGGATGAAGCAATTGTGCACCCGAAGGCTGCCACTCAGATATTCGCCGCTTTCGGTCTGGATGTCATAGACGTCCATCTCCTCGAGCTCTTCGACACGATCGATCTGGAGGCGCTTGGTCGCCTGGAGAGGGTGGCCCTCGAGCAACAGACTTGCCTCGAGCTTGTCCGCTTTGACGGGATCGACGAATCCGATCTCCTCGGCAAACGCGGCGCGATCGCCCAGTGTTCTGATCGCGAGCGACCAACAACCGTGGCGGTCTTCCCTCTTGTCCTCCTTGAAACGGACGCGGGAGAAGATCCCGAACCGGGAGAGAAGCGCTTGAACGCCCTTGATGATCCCCTCTGAGATCATGTCCATACCGATGACGGCGGCGCGCTCCCTAACCGAGACGTACCCCTCCGCCTGGAACAGGCTGCGAAGGTATGCAGCGACAACGGGGAGCGGCGCTGCATAGAGCTGCTCGGGAACGGTCATGTCGGTCCCGCGCGCCCTAAGTCCCCATTTCTCGACAAAAGGCGACAGTCCGACGCCGTACAAACGGTTGCGACGACAGTCAAGTGTTTCGTCCTGCGTGGCGACCAAGCGCTCGTGGCGGTGTGTGTCGGGGAAAACGGCATCGATGGCGGTCAGTACCCAGGCCCGCTCCGAGTCCGTGACGGTCATCGCTTCGATGGTCAATGAGCGGTTGGTCCCCGAGTACTGGCCGACGAAACCATCCGATTGCAGCCACCCCGCGAGTGCGGCCTCGGCAATGTCCTGTGAGCGGATCTCGCCGGTCCCGAAGGAGTCGACACGGCACCACTGAAGGGTGTCCCCGGCACGAAGCTCACCGGCCGGTACGAAACTGCCGTACGTCTGGTCACTGGGCTTCCACACGAGGTGGTCAGCGGTGACTTCGAGCTCGTGTCCCGCCTTGGTGACGATACGGAGGACCTTCTTCTTCCCGTTGTGCTTGACGGCCACGATGCGCGTCAATCCGAATGCGTCGAAGACCTTCGCTCCGACGGCATTCTCTTCCACCAGCCGACCGATAGGAACGAGACCGTCGGGGGTGCTCACCATGGCGTGGTATGGCTGGCACGCGCTGGCCTGCTGAGGAACGCCCTGGACGCCGATGTTGAACCACACCGGGGAGTTGAAGGCGGCGCGCTGGTTCACGATGATGTGCTTGAGCTCGTCGCTGAAGGTATTGGCCTCAGCGTCATCCTCGAAGTAGCCGTCCTTGATGCCCCAGGCGGTGATGGTGTCCACCACGCGGTCGGCCACCTGCTTCAGAGAGGTCTCGCGCTCGGGGGTGCCGGGCGTCCCACGGAAGTACTTCTGGGCCAGGATGTTGGTGGCGTTCAGGCTCCACGTGACCGGCACCTCGACCTCGAGCTGCTCGAAGGCGACACTGCCGTCGCGGTAGTCGGTGATGCGCGAATCGCGCCGGTCCCATGCGAGCTCGTCGTAGGGGTGGACCCCTTCGGTGGTGAAGTGCCGCCGAATGCCGATAGCGGTCCGCTGCGGGGCGATTGCCATGATCGTTGTTCCACCCTTTCCTTCGTTCCCAGAGTAGGGGCCGAGCCTGGGGAGGCGGCAGGGCTCCCGAGCCCTACGAGTCTCCCCCCGACCACAAGATGTTGTGGTCGCCCCTGAGGTGGCCCCCAGATGCAGTGGCCATTACAGCACTGTAGTTACGAGAGTGTCAATGGGTTGCTTCCGGCGTCAGCCCTGGTCGCGACCCGTTCGCGAAGGTTTGCACCCGGGCCCGCGGCGGCGGCTGGTCGGCCCACCACGGGGCCGTGCCTGGGCCGCCCTATAGGGTCCGGTCGTGGCCTGCGTGATCGCCATCGATGCGGGGACGACCGGGGTCCGGGCGCTCGCCGTGGACGAGTCCGGGGCGGTCATCGACGTCTCGTACCGTGAGCTCACCCAGTACTACCCCCGCCCGGGATGGGTCGAGCACGACCCGATGGAGATCTGGGACTGCGTCGTGGACACCGTGGCCGACGTGGCCGGGCGACGTCACGAGGCGGGCAGCACCGTCGCCGCCATCGGGATCACCAACCAGCGCGAAACGGTCGTCGCCTGGGACCGTGCCTCGGGCCGTCCGCTGCACCGGGCCATCGTGTGGCAGGACCGGCGCACCGCCGAGCGCTGCGATCAGTTGCGGGCCTCGGGACATCTCCCTGTCGTGCGGGAGCGGACGGGGCTCGTCCTCGACCCCTACTTCTCGGGCACGAAGATGGAGTGGCTCCTCGGCCCGGGCGGGGTCGAGTTGACCGGCGACCTCGTACTGGCGACCGTCGACACCTGGCTCATCTGGAATCTCACCGGCGGACCCGAGGGTGGGGTCCTCGCCACCGACGCCACCAACGCCTCGCGGACGTTGCTCTTCGACATACGCGAGCGGTCGTGGTCCGAGGAGCTGTGCGCCCTCTTCGGCGTGCCGCACCATGTGCTCCCCGACGTGCGCCCGTCGTGCGGTCGCTTCGGCGTGGTGCGGGGCACGCTCGGTGCCAGGGCGGCGACGCTCGCCGGCGTGCCCGTGAGCGGCGTGGCCGGCGACCAGCAGGCTGCACTGTTCGGCCAGGCGTGCGTGTCACGGGGCATGGCGAAGGTGACCTATGGGACGGGGAGCTTTGTCTTGCTGAACGTCGGTGAGCAGTGCCCGCCGCCTTCCGAGGGCCTCCTCACCACCGTGGCGTGGGACCTCGGAGAGCATGGCGGCTCGTCACCGGTGGTGTACGCGCTCGAGGGGGCGGTGTTCGTGACGGGGGCCGCCGTCCAGTGGCTGCGCGACGGGCTCGGGCTCATCGACGAAGCAGCCGGCATCGGTCCCCTCGCCGAGCAGGTCGACGACAGTGAGGGCGTCTTCGTCGTGCCCGCCTTCACCGGGCTCGGCAGCCCATGGTGGGACCCCTACGCGCGCGGCACCATCACCGGACTCACGCGGGGGCTCGGGGCCGCGCACATCGCCCGCGCCGTGATCGAGGCCATGGCGTACCAGGTGCGCGACGTGGTCGAGGCCATGAAGAACGCAGGGACCGAGCTCGCCGCCTTGCGTGTCGACGGTGGTGCCGCTGTCCTCGACCTGTTGCTCCAGACCCAGGCCGACCAGCTCCGCGTGCCGGTGTCACGACCCACCACTACCGAGACCACCGCCCTGGGAGCCGCCACCCTGGCGGGCGTGGCCGAAGGGGTGTGGGCGTCGGTCGACGACCTGGAGTCGATCTGGACCCTCGAGGCTCAATTCGAGGCGCGGGTCTCTGCGCTGTCGGCGGACCGCGCCTATGACGGTTGGCTCCGCGCCGTTGAGCGGTCGCTCGGGTGGGCCGCCCCGGGGAGCTGAACGAGTCCTCGTCGGTCCTCGGATCGATACGCCCACCGCGACGTCGTTTTCGGCACGCCGCTTCGTACGATGGCCGTAGCCGGACGCCGATGGGGCCCCGGAGGGAGGTACGCCGGGTAGTGCTCCTGCTGTATGTCATCGGGTTCGTGGCCGGGATGATCGCCGGCATCTCCCCCTGCATCCTGCCGGTTCTGCCTGTCGTCCTCGTCGCCGGTGCCACGGTCCCGACCACCGACGTCGAGACCTCCGACGGCCCCGACGAGACACCGGATTCGAGCCGCACGCGGACCCGCACTCCGGCCGGGACACGAGGGTCGGGCGACAGCTTGCGCGTCGCCGTTCGCACCTCGAAGTCGACGGCCACCGAGACGCGCCCGCCGTCGCACTCGCGCCCCCCGGCGCGCAGCTACCGTGCCTACGCCGTGGTGGCGGGGCTCGTGGTGAGCTTCAGCATCGTGACGCTGGTGGGGTCATCCCTGCTGAGCGCCATCGGCCTGCCCCAGGACTTCCTCACCGACGCCGGCCTCGTCGTGCTCGGCATCGTGGCGGCCGGGCTCATCGTCCCCCCTCTCGGCCATCTCCTCGAGCGACCCTTCGCCCGAATCGCGCAACGCCAGCCCAACGGCAACGCCGGAGGGTTCGTCCTCGGGCTCGGGCTGGGCGTGCTCTTCGTTCCCTGCGCCGGACCGGTATTGACCGCCATCTCCGTCGTGAGCGCCCATCATCGCGTCGGCCTCGGAGCGGTGGTGCTGACCGTCGACTTCGCACTGGGCGCGTCGGTGCCGCTGCTGATCTTCGCCCTCGCCGGCCAACGCGTCGCGGAGCGCGTCTCCGCCTTCCGCTCGCACGCCGTGATCGCCCGCCAGATCGGTGGCGTGGTGCTGCTCACCATGACACTGCTGATCGCGTTCAACGTCACTGATGGCCTGCAGCGAGTGGTGCCCGGGTACACGACCGCCCTGCAGAACCACATCGAGGGCGGCTCCTATGCCAAGCAACAACTGGCTGCGCTCACCGGAGCGAAGAAATCGGGGAAGCTCGGAAGTTGTGCGCCCGGGTTGTCGACGCTCGAGGACTGCGGCGCCGCCCCCAACTTCACCGGCATCACGACGTGGCTCAACACCCCCGGGGATCGACCTCTGTCATTGGCGTCGTTGAAGGGCAAGGTCGTCCTGGTCGACTTCTGGACGTACTCGTGCATCAACTGCCAGCGGTCGCTGCCCCACGTCGAGGCGTGGTACGCCCGCTACCACAACGACGGGTTCGTGGTCGTTGGCGTGCACACCCCGGAGTTCGCCTTCGAGCACGTGGTGTCGAACGTCTCCCAGGCCGCCAAACAGCTGGGCGTGGTGTACCCCATCGCCGTGGACAACGGGTACAAGACGTGGGACGCCTATCAGAACGACTCGTGGCCGGCCGAGTACCTCATCGATGCCACCGGGCAGGTCCGCCACGCCGAATTCGGTGAGGGCGACTACGGCGGGACCGAGTCGCTCATCCGCACCCTCCTGACTTCCGCCAACCCCAAGGTGAAGCTCCCACCGCCTACCGACGTGCCTGACAAGACACCGACCACGCCTCTCACGCCGGAGTCCTATCTCGGCTACAACTACGGCCTGCCGAACTTCGACGGCACCACCATCTCGGAGAACGAGCCCGCCGTGTACACGTTCCCGAGCTCGCTCCCCCCCGACGCCCTGGCCTTCTCGGGGACATGGACCGTGGGTGCGGAGAAGATCGCGGCCGGCTCGAACGCTCGGATCGAGCTCGCCTTCACGGCCACCCACGTGTACCTGGTCCTCGGGGGAGCGGGCACCGTCAAGGCCACAGTGGGTTCACACTCCCAGACGATCGTCGTATCGGGCGTCCCCCGGCTCTACACCCTTGTGTCGGCTCCGAGCATCGAGTCCGAGACGCTCGTTCTGAACGTCTCGCCCGGTGTGGACGCCTACGACTTCACCTTCGGCTGACCGCAGCGGCGCGGACTGCCGTCTGGTTTGATTGTCCTTCCGTCTGACGCGGAGGTTGCCCCATGGTGCAGGACCTGTCCGACCCTCGTCGACTCGAGCCGCCGTTCGTGGCGACGGAGCGGGCGATGCTCGAAGGATGGCTCGACTTCCACCGCACCACGTTGATGCTCAAGTGCGAGGGGGTGTCCGACGCCGATCGCAAAGCGAGACCCATCCCCACCTCGAAGCTGTCTCTGCACGGCTTGGTGCGCCACATGGGGGAAGTGGAACGGAGCTGGTTCCGGCGGACCCTTCTGCGTGAGCCTGACGCGCCGCCGATCTGGTACGACCCTGCTGTCGAGGACAGCGAGCTCGTCCCACTTGATGACGCCGATTGGGAGAGCGACCTGACGACATGGCTCGGGGAGTGCGAAAGCAGCCGGGTGGCCACCTCGGGACGTTCCCTCGACGACACCGGGCTCAGGGACGGTGAGCCGTGCTCGTTGCGGTGGATCTACACCCACATGGTCGAGGAATACGCTCGACATAACGGGCACGCCGATCTCATCCGGGAGATGGTCGACGGGGCCGTGGGCTGGTAGACGGCGCCTCGCGCTCCGGCCCGACTACGAAGGACCGGGGCGAGGTCAGTTGCAGGTGCTGGTTTGTGCCCCGCCGGGCGAGTACGTGTCCGGGTTGGTGTGCCCCGCGAAGCGATCGGCGATCCAATGTTCGACGTCGCCCGCCGAGCCGGTGACGATCGAGTTGTGGTCGAGGCCCGGGTACATCCACTGCACCACGTCTTGACCGAGCCCACACAGATGGTTGGTCATGCTCTGGGTGTCACTGGGTAGATTGGTCGTGTCGTCGAGGCCCTGCACCACGAGCAGAGGCGATGCGCTGCGTGTGCCCAGGAGGAGGGGGTCATTGGCGTCGAGGAGACCTTGGAACTTCGACGGCAGCGTCGTGGTCGTGAAGACCTGGTCGACTTGGTATTGGTCGACGGCCTGGGCGATGGAGTCGTAGCACTCCCGGCCGAGCTGGGAATCCAGCCGCTTGCCGGTGGCCGTCAACAACGAGAGAGGCACCTTGTTGCCGTAGGCGGCGTGGTAGCCGGCCACGTACATCAGCGTGAAGGGCGAAGCGGTGTCGGTCGGTGCGCCGAAGAAGTCATCGGCGAGATCCGTCGACGGCGCACTGGCCACCGCACCGAGCAGATGCAGATCAGGTGCGTACGAGGCGGCGAGCTCCAGCGAGAATATGGCCGCGCCCCCGCCCTGCGAGTGTCCCCACACGACGTAGTTCGAGCTGGGGTCGGCTCCCGGCACGTCGGATGCGGCCCGCACGATGTCGATGACGTTGTGGGCCTCGGCGAAGTTCACGCCGTGCGGTTGCAGCCCTCGAGATGTGGGAGCCAGGTTCTGGTTGCCCTCGCCCTGGTAGTCCGTCGCCGTCACTTCCCAGCCGTTGTCGAGCAGGTCGTTGACGGCCGGGACGTCGTTCGACGGGTCCAGCGAGGGGGCGCACGCGTTCGCCATGCCGTTGGTGGAATGCGCGTAGCTGACAACGGGCCAGCCCCCTGACGGCGCGGTGCCGAAGGGGACGTAGACGAGCCCGGTCACAGACTGTGGGCGGTTACGAGCCGACGTCGACCAGTACTTGACCGCATAGGCGGTGCCGTCGACCCCCGGCGCCGACACGTGCATCGAGGTGATCATCGTCCCGGACTGCCGCGCGTGTCGTTTCGTCTTGGCGCCACCCGCGGTGGCGATCCCCAGGGTCACTGCGGCGATCATGAAGAGCGCCACGACGATCTTGGCGCTGTGCCTGAAACGCAGCCCCCTGCGACCCCGGCGCCCGGCGAACTCGGGGCGCGACGTCACCGCTGGTGCCGGGCCGCCTGTGCCGCCGCCTCTGTGTGGAAACATCGATCCGGATCGTCCGAACTGCCCCGCCCGAAAAGGCGGAAGCTCTGCACTCCAACCTAAACAACGCCGGCCGCCTCTGGCATCGGCAGAATTGACGGTTCTCGTCCCCCCTTACGCCGCCCACCAGGGAGTTTGCATGGTCGGGTCCCCGATAGGGCAGGCGGCCCTCGGGTCGCTCAGGCGGCGGGCTCCGACGTCGCCCCGGCGTGCTCGGGGGTACGCGGCTCCACCGGGGCCGGGCCGTAGCCGTCGCCATTGGTCGCCGTCCGCACGTGCGCGACGTCGGCACCACCCACGACGTTGTGGCGCTTGGCGTAGCGGTCGACGTAGTCCTGTCCCGACAGGTTCCGGATCTCGAACATGAGCTCGTCCGTGGCGGCCCGCAGCGTCAAGGGGTCACCGGCCGCCTCTCCGGCGAAGCGCGACAGGTCGAGGGGGGCGCCGAAGCGCACCGTCACCTTCTTGAACGGCCGGGGCCGGTTCGAGCCCGGAGGCTGGACCAGCGTCGTCCCGACCAGCCCCACCGGGACGATGGGCGCGCCACACCCGAGCGCGAGGCGCGCCCCGCCGGTATGGCCCCGGTACAGCCGGCCATCGGGCGAGCGCGTGCCCTCGGGGTAGATCCCGAGCACCTTGCCCGACTTGAGCACGTCGCGGGCCGAAGCCAACGCCCGTTCCGAGGCGCTCCCGCCCTCGCGCCGCATGGGGATCTGGCCCGCGGCACGGAAGAACCACGCGGTCTTCCACGAGTCGAAGTACTCCGCCTTGGCGACGAAGGTCACGCGCCGGCGCAACACGAGGGGGAGGAACATCGAATCCAGGAACGTCACGTGGTTGGGCGCAAGGATCACGGGCCCGGTGGCGGGGACGTGTTCCCGACCTTCGACCTTGATCCGCCACGTCAGGTAGAAGAAGGGGCTGAGCAGGACCTTCATCGCCCAGTAGGCCACACCCACACAGTAACGCGCCGTGTCGCGCGTTGAAATGGACAGCGTGAGCACCCCGTACTCCCACCGACACCACGGGTAGCGTCTGCCCGATGGCGCGCCGGTTGACCGCACGAGGACAGCGGCGCCGCCTCGAGCTCCTCGACTACTCGGCCCGGCAGTTCGCCTCTCAGGGATACCACCCCACGTCGGTCACCGACATCGTCGACGGCCTCGGCGTGGGCAAGGGAGTCTTCTACTGGTACTTCGCCTCCAAAGAGGAGCTCCTGCGCCAGATCCTGACCGACGCCCAGCGCGACCTGCGCCGGACGCAGCGCCAGGCCATCGCGGACGAGCCCGATCCTGTACGCCGCATCGAGGCGGGCATCAGGGCATCGGTGGGGTGGCTCGACGCCAACCGCCACCTCTTCGTGCTGTTGGAGTTCGCCCGGACCGAGGAACGGTTCGCGCCCCTCATCCGCCAGGGGGAGGAGCAGGCCGTGGCCGACGCCCTCCCCCATGTGAAGGCCGGCATCGCGGCGAGCATGATCCGGCGCGACGACCCCCTGGTGCTGGCGCACGCCATCCTGGGCGTGACCGACCGGCTGGCGAGGGTGCTGGTGCTGGAACAGGGCCGGCCCGCCGACGAGGCGGGCGACGCGGCTGTGGCCTTCTGTTTGGAGGGCATCCTCTCTCCCGCCGCCGCTCAGCGCCGTCTGGGCCACCGGTGACACACTGAGCGGCGCATGACCGCGATCGGTTCGTTCAGCTTCCGCTACGGCGCGCTGCGCCCCCTGCTCTCAGCGCTCGGCATGGGCCCGGGGCTGAGCCATGTCGAGCTCGACGGCGACACGCTGCGCGTCCGCATGGGATGGGCTTTTCGCGCCACCATCCCGGTGAGCCAGATCGCCGGCGTCCAGGCGCGCACCGGGCCCGTCGGGGGCATCGGCGTGCACGGCTGGAGGGGACGTTGGCTCGTGAACGGCGCCACCACCGGGCTCGTCTTGATCACCGTCGACCCCAGTGTGCGGGCGTGGGGGACGGGCGTTCCTGTCCAGCTGCGGGAGCTCACGCTGAGCCTCGAAGACCCTGATGCCTTTGTAGCCGCCCTCGGGCGCTGAGCCCGACGCGGAGTCAGTGCAGCGCGACGCGGAGTCAGTGCAGCTTGGTGAGGGCTCGGCGAAGGTTGCGGACGGCCTGGCCGATGCGCTGCTCGTTCTCGATGAGCGCGAACCGCACGTGGCCGTCGCCGCCGGGCCCGAACCCGACCCCGGGTGACGTCGCCACCTCGGCTTCGGACACCAAGAAGGAGGAGAACTCGAGCGATCCCATCTCGCGGTACGGCTCGGGAATGGGCGCCCACACGAACATCGTCCCTTTGGGGGGCGTCAGGTTCCACCCGATGCGATTGAGCCCGTCGCACAGTGCGTCGCGCCGGGCCAGGTAGGTCTCGTTGACCCACTTCGGGTAGTCGGGCACCTCGTTCATGGCCACGATGGCGGCGATCTGGATGGGTTGGAACGTGCCGTAGTCGAGGTAGCTCTTGAGCTTGGTGAGCGCGGCCACGATCTCGGCGTTGCCCACCAGGAACGCCACTCGCCACCCCGCCATCGAGAACGACTTGGTCAGCGAGTACAGCTCGACCGCCACGTCCTTGGCCCCCGGCACCTGCAGGATCGAGGGCGGCTGGTACCCGTCGTAGGAGATGTCCGCATAGGCGAAGTCATGGACGAGGACGATGTCGTGCTCACGCGCGAAGTCGACGATGCGTTGCATCCAGGCCAAGTCGACACACGCCGTGGTCGGGTTGTGGGGGAACGACAGCACGATGACCCGCGGCTTGGGCCAGGCTGAGCCCCACGACTCCATGAGGTTGTCGAAGAAGGCCTCGGACGCGGGCGGGCCCTCGGTGTCGGGAGCCTGCTCCAGACGCACCTGGCGCACCTCGGCGCCGGCGAAGAGCGGTGCGTAGATGTGGATGGGATACGAAGGCGACGGCACCAGCGCGCTGTCACCCGGACCGAGCAGCACCCACATGAGGTGCGACAGGCCTTCCTTGGCCCCGATCGTCGTCACCACCTCGGTCTCGGGGTCGAGCTCGACGCCGAAGCGGCGCAGGTAGAGCGAAGAGATCGCCTGGCGGAGCTTGGGAATGCCCTTGCTCGACGAGTACCGGTGGTTCTTCGGATTGTGGACGGCTTCGGCGAGCTTCTCGACCGCAGCATCGGGCGAGGGGAGGTCCGGGTTCCCGAATCCGAGGTCGACGACGTCGCTGCCGGCTCGACGGGCCGCCAACTTCAACGCCTCGATGTGCGCGAAGACGTACGGGGGCAGGCCGTTGATCCGTCGGAACTCCATCGCGAGAGGTTAGTCCCAGTGCTTCACGGTCCTGGCGCCGCGCCGCTCGCCGCGCCGGGCGGTGCACCTGGCGTTGCGACCGCCTGTCGCTCAGGATCCGCGCACGAATCCGGCCGCCTCGGCCACTGCCTCCATGGACTCCGGCCACGCGCACACCGCCCACGTCGCCCCGGCGGCGGCCACCTCCTCCAGCCACTGCGCGATCTCTGGGACCTCGCCGGCCACGGGACCGGCCCACGTCACCTCGCAGCGCGACTGCAATCCGGCCACCGCCGAGGGCTGGCCCTCCCACAGGTTGACGGCGGCGTCGAGCTCCACGGCGAGCTCGACAGTGGAAAGAGAGCCTCCCCCCACCCAGACCGGGATACCCGCCCTCAGAACCTGGCGCGCGCACTCACGGAGCGCGATCCGTCGCTGGTCGGGCGGATCGAACGGGATCCCGAAGGCGAGGTTCTCGGCCGCGCTCTTGCTGTCCCCGGTCCCGAGCCCGGCGATGAGCCGACCGGGCGCCATCAGGTCCAACGACAAGAGCTCTGCCACCAGGATCTCGTCGGGCACGAGCCCGATGCGCGCCACCAAGGGGCCGAAGGAGATGCGCCCGGTGGCGGCGGCCACCGCGCCGAGCACCGGGAAGCACGACAGGGCGGGACGCTCGGGCGCGCCAATCGGCCACAGATGGTCGAACGAGAACACACCGTCCAGGCCGAGCTGCTCAGCCTGCCGGGCCGCCTCGATGGCCAGCGCGTCGTCGCGAAACGTGGGAAGTGTGACCCCGACCCGCACTACGTCCCCTTCGCCGCGCTCAGGTCAGCTCCGCGTCGCGATCAGACCACGTCGACCCGGTAGCGGTCGCCCGCCCGGGCCACCAGAGCGGCGCCGATGGCACCGGCGCGTTCGCCGAGCAGGGCGGGAGCGATCCGCACCTCGGGTCGATAGGCGTGGCCCTCGAGGAGCTCGTCGAAGGCGACGCGCACCTTGTCGAGGACGAGGGTCACGGTGTCGACCAGCCCGCCGCCGTAGACCATGACGGCGGGGTCGAGGACCAGCGCGAGGTTGGAGAGCCCGAGGGCGAGCCACCACCCGAGCTCACCCAGCACGGCCAGGGCAGCGTCGTCGCCCGCCTGGGCCGCCATCGTCACGTGCTCCCCTCTCACCGACTCCGCATCACCACCGGCGAGGCTCACCACTTCGTCGAGGCGTCCGGCATGGGCCGCCTCGCGAGCGAGTCGCCCGAGGCCGCTCCCCGAGGCGAAGCGCTCCCAGCAGCCCCGCTTGCCGCACGGGCACGGGGGACCTGTCGGGTCGACCACCATGTGGCCGATCTCGCCCCCGAAGCCCGACGCCCCCCGCACCACATGGCCACCGGCGATGATCCCGCCCCCGATGCCGGTGCCGAGCGTCACCATCACGGCGTCGGTGACCCCGGCGGCGGCGCCGAAAGCCCACTCCGCCACCGTGGCACAGGTGGCGTCGTTGTCGACGACGGTGCGCATGCCTCCGAGACGTGTCGAGAGTCGGCTGGCGATGTCGAGGCCCGTGCCACCGGGCAGGTTGGGCGCGTAGCGAAGGACCCCGGTGTTGTCGACGAGCCCGGGTGCGCCCACCCCGACCGACGCCACCTCGACGTCGACGGTGGCTTGTAACTGCTCGGTCACCGACGCCAGCGCATCGATCACGAGCTCGAACCCCTCGGAGCCGGTGTGGTCTTGGAAGGCCGTCTCGTCTCGAGAGGCGGTGTCGTCTCGAGAGGCGGTGTCGTCGCGCGCCCCCCGGCGACCGGGTGTGGGCACCCGCACCTCGGCCATCACGACACCCTCGTCGTCGACGGCCAGGCCGAGCACTTTGGTCCCGCCCATGTCGATCCCGATCGTCACCTGCCCCGCCATGCCGACCTCCTGTGCGGTTGCCCGCTGGTCGGCGGCGGTCCCGCGCTCACGTCGTGAGCGAGGACTCGACGCGTGCCTTGAGCTCCTCGAGGGCGGTGTGCATGATGCGGCTCTGCGCCCGGCGCTTGATGAATCCCGGCAGCGGGACCCGCAGCTCGACCTCGAGGGTGTAGGTGACTTCGGTGGAGCCGTCGCCCGCTGCGTCGAAGCGGTAGCTCCCGTCGAGCTTTGACGTCAGGTCGCCGGCGGTTTGCTTCCAGGCGAGGATCCGGGGGCCCTTCGAGAAATCGTACGACAGGGTGTAGCTGGTCGAGCGGCCGAAGGCCCCGGCCCGGAAGGTGGCCTCGCCAGGTCGCCCCTCGTCGTCGCGCCGCTCGATCACGACCTGCTTGATGTCGGCCGCCCACTCCGGGTACCGCTCGATGTCGCTCACCACGGCGAAGCACTGCTCCGGCGTGGCGGTGACGACCATTCGCTCGGTGGCCAGTTCCGCCACGGACACTCCTTTACTCGTCGTCACGCTCCGGAGCGACACCCACTTCGGGGTCGCGACCAGGCCTCGGGCGGGGTGGGCGGCGCTCAGCCTTCCACGTCCTGCAATGCCGCGGCCAGCCTATGTGCGAGAAGGTCCCAGGCGAAGCCTGTCCGGGCCCGTCGCCGGGCGGCGCGCCCCATGGCCTTACGGAGCTCATCGTCGCTCAGCAGCCGGCGCAAGGCTCCGGCCACCCGTCCGGGGTCACCCGGGTCGTCGACCACGAGGCCCGTCTTGCCATGGAGGACGGCCTCGTCGGCACCACCGCTGCGCCCGGCCACCTGGGCCACGCCGCACGCGGCCGCCTCCAGGAAGACGATGCCGAAACCCTCCTGCTCGAGGCCCGCCCACCGGTCGCGACATGCCATCACGAAGACGTCCGCCACGCCGTAGAGGCGGGGCAGCTCGTCGTCGGGGACCGCCCCGAGCATCCGCACCGGCGCGCCGCTGGCTCTGACCCGGGCGTCGAGTCGACTCCGGTCGCGCCCGGACCCCGCGATGACCACGGTGAGCCCCGGGAACGACGGCACCAACGCCGCGGCCGCGTCGATGAGCACGTCCATCCCCTTGCGCGGCACGAGCCGGCTCACGCTCACCACTACCGGTCCGTCTACCGGCAGTCCCAGCTCGGCGCGCGCCTTGCGTCGAGCCGCAGCCGTGAGCGGTCGGAGCCGGTCGATGTCGACGCCGGGCGGGACCTCCACCACCGGGGGCATCCGGTCACCGGCCACCCGCCTTGCCTCGGCGGCGGGATAGCCACCGGCACACACCGCCAAGACCGACCGTGCCAACACGTTGGCGAGGGCCTGGCGCGAGCCCGGGAGCCGGCCCGGCACGGTGACCTCGGCGCCGTGCAGCACGACCGCATAGGGAAGGTCGCCGAGCGACGGCCCGACCATGCCCAGGGGCAGCGCTGGGTCGAGGACGACGAGCGACGCCCCGACGTCGCCCGCCACGGTGCGGATGCGCCGAATGGTCGCCGGTGTCGGGAGCAACACCCGACCCGGCACCCGCTCGATGCGGAACCCGAGACCCTTTTGCTCGGCATCGAAGACAGGCGCCCCAGGATGAGACGAGGCCGTCAAGACCGCGAACGTCGAGGGGTCCATGCGACGCCACAGCTCCCACAGATAGGCCTGGATGCCGCCCACCTTGGGAGGGAAGTCGTTAGTGACCAGGAGATGGGTCATCCCCCGCGCCCGGCGCCCGCCATGTCCACCGGCCCATGCTCGCATGCCTCGGGCCTCCCGCCCGCCGGCGGGGCGCCCGGTGTGCGTCAGGCGGCCCGGTGTGCGTCAGGCGGTGGCCCAGTCCCGGTCGACCCCCGAATGCCGGAGCTGCGGCACGAGGCCGGCCCGCGCCAGCATTCGCATGGCCCGTGCCTCCTCCACGTCGACGACAACGGCGTCGTTGGGCTCGCGACCGAGCACGAAGCTCACCAGGCAGTCTTCGCAAGCGCTCGAGCCCTGGAGCTCGCAGTCGTCACAGCTGATACTGATGGATGTGGTGGCATCGGTCACGTGAGGCCCTTTCGGTCCGGCCCGCCCGTCGTTGTCATCGGGCACAGCGTCGCGCCCGGGTGTAACGGCGGGTCGAGCCTGGGGCATCGAGCGGGGCGGCCATGGACACGGCGTGGGATCATGGTGCGGTGAGCCGGGGCGGGCCAGCGAGGCCGGGGCGGGCGGGACGAGTCGTCCTCATCAGCGTCATTGCCGCGCTCTTCGCACTCGTGGGCGATCTCACGGTCGGGGTGTTCCTCAGCCTCAACGCGCTGTCGCAGTGCTCCACCAACACGCCGGTGGTCTCGGGATTCAGCGCTTCGTACGAGTCGTGCTCCGCATCGGTCCCGTTCTTCCCGTGGGTGGCTCTCGGCCTGATAGGTGGGGCGGGCTTCGGGGCCGTCTTCGCGGTCGGGTTCATCCACGTGGTCCGGTTCATGCGCCGGACGGCCGAGCCGCAGGTGGCGTGACGAACACCGCCTGGATCAGGCGGTAGGGCCTCCCGCGTCCGCGTCCGCGTCCGCGTCCGCGTCCGCGGGCGCGGTCTCGTCCTTGACGGCGGTGTCCTCCCCGTCGAGCACCTCGATCGAGCGGCCGTGCCCGCACCACCGGCAGCTGATCTCGACCACTGACTCCGAGATCACCTCCACGTCCTCCACCGTTAGGTCGCCCCCCACGCTGTAGTGGTGAAACGCCTTGGCGCGGCGGTCGGTGACGACGTCGAAGCGCGTGAGGTTGCCGCACGCGCTACAGCGATACCGCTCCGGTCCCGGGGTCACGGGCCCACGTTACCGCTGTCACATGATGCCTCGGCCCTGCTCGAGGCGTCGTGGGGCGCCCGCCCCGAGACCGACCGTCCGCGTCAGCGAACACCCTCGTGCTTACGATGCGCTCGTGGCGATCGGCGCCTCGTCGCGTTGGGCTCGGTGGGTGGGCATCACCGGTCGGCGCGCGGGACGGGGCCCGGCCGGGGCGGCGCGCACCGACCTCGAGGGCCGGCCCGGGGTCGGACCGTTCGTCGATCCCGGGTTCGACCTGAGCGCTCCCCTGTTCGACGTGTCCTTCGCGGTGCTCGACGTGGAGACCACGGGCGGCTCTCCCACCACGTCGGCGCTGACGGAGATCGCGGCCGCCAAGTACCAGGGCGGCGAGTGCGTGGGCGAATTCCAGTCACTGGTGGACCCCGGATGCAGCGTCCCCCCACTCATCTCGTTGCTCACCGGGATCACCGACGACATGGTGCTCGGCGCCCCGGCCGTGTCGAGCGTGTTGCCGCCGTTGCTGGAGTTCGTCCGCGGCTCGGTGATCGTCGGCCATAACGTCGGGTTCGACCTGTCGTTTCTCGACGCCGCGCTGATCGTCAACGGCTACGAGCCTCTCGGGAACACGACGGTCGACACCCTGGCGCTGGCGCGCCGGCTCGTGAGACCCGATGTCCCCAACTGCAAGCTGCGGACGCTCGCCGCCGCACTGCGCCTCGAGCACCTGCCGTCGCACCGTGCCCTCGACGACGTGCGCGCCACGGCGGACCTGTTGCACCGGCTGATCGAACACGCGTCGGGGTACGACGTCTTTGTGCTCGGCGACCTGGTCGACCTGATCGCGAAGCCGTGCCTGCGGGCGGACCCCGTGTCCGAGGTCGGATAGCAACGTCGCCGGCTCTCGCCGACGTGCCATCGCGACGGCACGCCTACGTGGAATCACCCGGGCGCCTCAGGTGAAAACACCGAAGATCGAGCACCCGAGAAATGCGACGAATGGGCGTAGGTCCAGATCACACGACTCGGGGGTACCGAAGTGGGAGTCCGGGTGCGCAGACACCGGCGCATGGCAATGATCGCCACCGTGGCGATAGGAGCGACGGCTGTGGCCGCACTCTGTGGCGGCGTGGCCTCGGCGACGACGGTGCAGGTCCAGAGTCACCACCAGACCACCGGGACGGTCGGATCGGTCAACGGCGCCAGCGCCGCCGGCACGTGCGGGACGGCGGGTGCAGCCGGGAACTTCTCCCTGAGCCAAAAGGGCACCCCGTACACGGTGGACGTGGAAGTCCCGTCGACGACCTTCAAAGAGAAGAGAGTGAGCACGCCGTCGTTCGCGGATGTCTGTGCCGGTGACCAGGTGCGCGCCCTCGGCGCCGTGTCCACCAACGACGTCGTGACCGCCACCCAGGTCGCGGTGATCCCACCCCGTGCCCAGCAGGTCTCGGGCACCGTTGCTGCGGTGAACGGGACCAGCACCTCGGGCGCGTGCGGGGCGAGCGGCACGGCCGGCGACTTCGTCCTGACGGCGCAACGCGCCAGTTACGTCGTGGACGTGGCGGTACCGTCCACCGACTTCAAGGAGCACGGGGTGAGCACGCCGTCGTTCGCCGACGTCTGTGTCGGTGCCAAAGCACGCGCCCTGGGAACCATCGCCACCGATGACGTCGTCACCGCCACCGAGGTCGTGCTGATTCCACTCCGCCCGCAGGTCTCGGGCATCGCAAGCGCGGTGAACGGGACCAGGACCGCCGGCGCGTGCGGGACGGCGGACGAAGCCGGCGACTTCTCCTTGCGCCAAAAGGGCACGACGTACACGGTGGAGGTCGGGGACCCCTCCACCACCTTCCAGGAGCATGGCGTGAGCACGCCGTCGTTCGCGGACGTCTGTGTCGGTTCCCCGGTTCGGGCCATCGGGGCCGTCTCGACCGAGGACGTGGTCACCGCCACCGAGGTCGTGGTGACCGCGCCCCGCGCCCAGCAGGTCTCGGGGACCGTGGCCGCAGTGAACGGGACCAGCACCCCCGGCGCGTGCGGGACGACGGGCGAAGCCGGCGACTTCTCCCTGAGCCAAAAGGGCACCACATACACGGTGGAGGTCGGAGACCCGTCGACGTCGTTCAAGGAGCACCGGGTGAGCTCGCCATCGTTCGCCGATGTCTGTGTCGGGGCCGAGGTTCGGGCCACCGGAACCGTCTCGAGTGACAACGTGGTCACGGCCGCCGAGGTCGTGGTGATCCCGCCCCGTACCCAGAAGGTCTCGGGGACCGTCGCTTCGGTGAACGGCACGAGCACGTGCGGGAGGTCGGGCACGGCCGGGGACTTCATTCTCAGCTCACACAGCACCACCTACACCGTCGATGTCGGCAACCCGTCGACCACGTTCAAAGAGCACGGGGTGAACGCACCGTCCTTCGCCGCCGTGTGCACGGGCGACAAGGTGAGAGCGCGGGGCGTGGTCACGGGCGACAACATCGTGACCGCCACCGACGTGTCAGTGATCGCGCCTCCGAAGTAGCGTCACCCACCGACTCGGCATAGGTCGTGTCGTGTTCAGGCCTTGAGCGGTAGCATCGGCGTGTGCTCCACGCTTTCGTGCTCATCGATGCCGAGCCGTCGCGCATCGCGGCGTTGTGCGAAGAGCTTTCGGGCACCGACGGCATCACCGAGGTCTTCTCCGTCGCCGGTGGTGTGGCCGACCTCATCGCCATCGTGCGGGTGCGCCACCACGACGACCTCGTCGACGTGGTGACGGGCCGGATCGCCACCCTGCCCGGGATCGAGTCGACGACGACGCTCGTCGCCTTCAAGGCCTACAGCCGACACGACCTCGAGGCGATCTGGGACCTCGGGCCGGCCTGACCCGTCGCACCCGTCGCACCCGTCGAGCCGAGTGTCAGGGAGACTGGGCGGCCGCCTCGTTCGAGGTGCGCACGAGGTTCTCGAGCACGTCGTGGGCGGCCCCGCCGTCGATGACGGCACCGGCCCGTTCCACGCCTTGGGCCAGATCGGCGCTCAGGCCTGCCACCACCAGACCGGCGGCGGCGTTGAGCACGGCGATGTCGCGGTGCGGTCCTTTCTTCCCCGCCAGGACGCGCCGCACCACCTCCGCGTTGGCCGCCGCATCTCCGCCGCGCAAGTCGTCGAGCGACGTCAGTTGGAGTCCGAGGTCGGTCGGGTCGACGGTGTAGCGCCGGACTTCACCGTCGGCGCCGGCGTCGAGGACCGTCGAGGGCCCCGTGGTCGACAATTCGTCGAGGCCGTCGGCGCCGTGCACCACCATGGCCCGCTGGGCCCCGTTGGCCACCAGCACCCTCAGCATCTTGTCGGCCATGGTGGGATCGCTCACCCCGACGACCTGCAGGCGCGCCCGGGCCGGGTTGGCCAGCGGGCCGAGGAAGTTGAAGACCGTGGCCACGCCGAGCTCGCGCCGCACGGGAATGGCGAAGCGCATGGCGGGATGGAAGCGCGGGGCGAAGCAGAACCCCATGCCCACCTCCGCGATGCATCGGGCCACGCCCTCGGGGCCGAGGTCGATGACGACACCGAGCGACTCGAGGACGTCGGCCGAGCCGGCCGCGGAGGTGGCGGCGCGGCCCCCGTGCTTGCACACCCGCGCCCCCGCCCCTGCCACCACGAGCGCGGCGATGGTCGACACGTTGATCGACCGGCTGCGGTCGCCACCGGTGCCACAGGTGTCCACCACGTCCTCGGGCCGCGGCACCGGCAACGGCTCGGCGTGGGTCAACATGGCCCGCACCAGACCGGTCATCTCCTCGACGGTCTCGCCCTTGATCCGCAGGGCGGTGATGAACGACGCGATCTGCGCCGGCGTGGCCGCGCCCGACAGCACCTCGCCCAGCGTGGCGGCGGCTTCGTCGGCGCTGAGGTCCTGGCGGACGATCAGACGGCCCAGCACCGTCGGCCACCCGCCCAGCGCCGCGAAGGCGTTCTCGTCGGCGTCCATGGCTACAACGCCGTCGGGGTCACCCACGGCACGACCGCACGTCAGTCCCACCACAGGTCGTGATCGAGGACTCCGCGCGCCACCAGACCGAGCTGGACCTGGCTCGTGCCCTCCACGATGGTGAGCTGTTTGGCGTCGCGGTACCACTGCTCGGTCGGATGATCCTCCATGTACCCGGCCGCGCCGAGCAGCTGCACGGCGAGGCCCGAGGCCCGCACGGCCAGCTCGGTGGCGTGGTACTTGGCGGCTGAGAGATACGGCACCCACTCCTTGGTGAACTTGCCCTGGTCCGCCAGCCAGGCGGCGCGGTAGGTGAGGAGCCGGGCCGCCTCGAGGTCGACCGCGCACTTGGCGATCTCCCACTGCACGCCCTGGAAGTCGGCGATCGTCTTTCCGAACGCCGCCCGCTGCTGGACGTACTCGGTGGCGTACATGAGCGCCCCCTCGGCCAGCCCGATGCCTCGGGCCGCCACGACGGGACGCATCGAGTTGAGCCCCAGCATGGCCAGCCGGAAGCCCCCCACTTCACCGATGACGTTGGTGGGAGGGACACGAACGTCGTCGAGCAACAGCTCGCCCGTGTCGACGCCGCGCACCCCCATCTTGTGGTCCGTCCGGCCGACCTCGACGCCGGGCCAGGCGCGCTCGACGATGAACGCCGTCACCGAGTCATGGGCCCGGCTGGTCGGGTCGGCCGTCTTGGCGAACACCGTGTACCAGTCGGCCTCGCGTACCCCCGACATCCAGCACTTGGTGCCGTTGAGCACCCAGCCCTCGGCGCGCTCGGGATCGGGCGTGGCGCGCGTGCGCATGCCCATCACGTCGCTCCCGGCCTGGGCCTCGGACAGGCCGAAGGCGGCACGCTTTGACCCGGCCGCGATGTCGGGGAGGTACCGGTGCTTCTGCTCCTCGGTCCCCGCGATCATCACCGGCCCGGTCGGCAGGCGCGTCAGCAGGAGCATGAGCGCGGCCGTATTGGAGTACTTGGCCACCTCTTCGATGGCGATGGTGAGCCCCAGGATCCCCGCCCCCGAGCCTCCGTACTCCTCGGGGATGCACAAGCCGAGCAGTCCTGCGTCGCGGAAAGCCTCGAAGATGTCGGTCGGGTACGAGCCACTGCGGTCGATCTCGCGCGCCCGGGGCTTGACCTTGTCACGCGCCAAGCGACGGACCGTGGCCTGGAGATCCGACAACTCGGGGGTGAGATCGAAATCCATCGTCGGAGGCTACGCCTACCCGCGCAGCGCGACGGTCACCTCGATCTCCACCGCTCCACCCCGGGGCAGCGCCGCCACCCCGATGGCGGACCGGGTGTGGCGACCGTCGTCCCCGAAGACGCGATGAAGCAGCCGGCTCGCCCCGTCCACCACGGCAGGTTGCTCGTGGAAGTCCGGGGTCGAGGCGACGAAGCCCGTGACGGTGAGGACGCGGGCCACGCGGTCGAGACTGCCGAGCTCGTGCTCGAGCACCGCCAGGGCGTTGAGCGCGCACACCTCGGCCGCCTGTGCCCCCTGCTCCACGGTGACGTCGTCGCCGAGCGTGCCCACGCAGGTGAGCTCGCCGTCGATGCGCGGCAGCTGACCCGAGGTCCGGGCCACGTCCCCGTGCACGACGACGGCGTCGAGCGGGTCGTGGGGAGGATGCGGACCGTGGAGGGTCAGCCCCAGTGTCGTCAGTCGCTGTGCGATGCGTCCGCTCACGGCGGCAGCGTAGAGCGCGGTGCTCAGGCCGACTTGCGACGCTGCCTCAGGATCCGACGCCGCTCGCGTTCGGTGGCTCCACCCCAGACGCCTTCGCGCTCGCGATTCGCCAGCGCGTGCTCGAGGCACGCCTGACGGACCGGGCATACGGCGCAGATCGCTTTGGCCTCCTCGGCTTCCTCATCGGAAACCGGGTAAAAGGTCTCAGGGTCGATTCCCTGGCAGGCGGCTCTCTTGCGCCAACTGGCGACGGAGGGGGCGGTCATTGGAGTCACTTCCTCAAGCACTCTGTGTGTTTGCATTTTCGCTCATTGTGGGGTTTTCCGCCAATAACCCAATGACCAGGGACAATGGTCCCCTCAAAGGAGAAACAGCGGAGCAACAAGTATGGCGCACGCTGAAGACCGTGTAAAGAACACCCTGGTCACTTGGCGCCTCGACGACCGGCGCCGTCCGGCCCGGTCGGTGCAACGGGACCCCATGCGGCCCGCGAACACGCAGGTGAGAATGGTTCTGTCAGGGCCGCAGGTCGGTCAGGAGCTCGGATCGGACAATTTCGGACAGCACGGATTCGGCGCGGTACTCGGGGTGGTCGACCGCCAGGGTCACCGGGCCCGCCGCGAACCGCGCCACCTGGTCGGGGACGAGGGTGAATCGGATGTAGTGCACCGATGCCGTGATCTCGGGCCTGGTCAGGGCCTCCTCGTGGGCGGCCTCGGGCACCGCCCGCACCACCGGGCCGTCCCCGGGGAGGCGGAGGACCACGGCGTGCTCGATCCCCACCAGCCGGGGGAGCCAGTCCCGCAGGGCGTCCTCCCCCGTCAGCTCGATGAAGAGGGTCGCCGAGAGCTCACCGGGCTCGGGGATGAGGGCGTTGTAGACGTCGAGCTCCTTCTGGATCTGCTCGTCGGAGACCATCTTCTCGGCCCGCGCCATCTCCTGGATCTGCGAGCGCATGGTCTCGCGGTTCTCGAACACGAGCGACACGATCGGCCCCACCGCCACACGCCGGCGCTGCTTGAGCTCGATGACCTGGCGGCGATAGTCATCGCGCTCGCGCTCATAGGCGCGCAGGTCCGCGATGTCGTCGAGCGAGAGCATTCGGGTGCGGGTGTTCAATTCGGTCGGGCTCCTGTTCCGCGATGCGTCGGCGTTCCACGATGCGACGGTGTTGCACGATGCGACGGTGTTCCACCCTGCGACGGGCCGGCCCGGACGAACCGGACCGGCCCACGCGCACACGACACCGGCGCACGCCGGTCGGGCGCCGCTCAGACGAGCGGCTCGAGATTGCTCAGGTCAGCGACTTGAGCCCCTCGGTGAAGCGTCCGGCATGGCTCTTCTCGGCGCGCGCCAGGGTCTCGAGCCAGTCGGCGATGTCCTCGAACCCCTCGTCACGCGCCGTGCGGGCGAAGCCCGGGTACATCTCGGTGTACTCGTACGTCTCGCCCTCGACAGCCGACTTGAGGTTGTCGGCGGTGGGGCCCACCGGGACACCGGTCACGGGGTCCCCGACCTCACGCAGGAAGTCGAAGTGCCCGAAGGCGTGGCCGGTCTCGCCTTCGGCGACCGAACGGAACAGGGCGGCGACGTCGGGGTAGCCCTCCACGTCGGCCTTCTGGGCGAAGTAGAGGTAGCGGCGATTGGCCTGGCTCTCGCCCGCGAACGCCTCCTTCAGGTTCGCCTCGGTCTGGGATCCCTTCAGTTTGGGCACGGTGTTCCCTTTCTCCTTCATCGGTTGTGTCGTTCGGCTTGCTGATCGAGTGCGCTGTTCGGATCTGTCGTTCGGATGTGCTGTTCGTCTTGGCGTCGGGTCCTCAGGCCTTGGCGGTCGCCTTCGCCCGGCGCGACAGCGCGCTCCGGGCGCGCCGGCAGTCGCGACAACGACCGCGGAACACGACCTCGGCATCGCCCACGTCAAAGCCCTCGTCCGCGCCGGTCGGCACGGTGACACCGCTGAAGTCGGCGTGGAGGTCGCGCACCTTGCCGCACCCGCGGCACACGAGATGGTGGTGGACCCCTTCCACGTTGGGGTCGAACCGGATCATGCCCGTCCCGAGATCGAGCGCGGCGATCTCTCCCATCGCGGCGAGCTCGTGCAGCGTCTGGTAGACGGTCTTGAGCGAGATCGTCTCCATCTGGGTCTTGGCCGAGGCGTGGATCGACTCGGCCGTGGGGTGGCTCACGTCGCCGTGAAGCACCCGGAAGATGCACTGCCGTTGGGCCGTCATCTTGCGGCCCTGGGCGCGGAACAACGCGCTGAGCTCTTCGGGGGATCGCATGACAGCGAGCAGGATAACACCAACGATTGTTTCTTGACAACCGTTGTCGAAATCTCCCGGTGCGACGTCTCGCCGCCGCCCATCGTGACGACGCGAGGCGCCCGGTCCCCGTTCCCGGCTGTGGCAGGCTGGCCCCGTGCCGTCGGCCCGCGCCTCTGTCCCCCCGGCGCGCCACAATTTCGACCGGTCCGAGGCCTTGGGCCGGCTCGAGCACGAGACCTTCGACGTCCTCGTGATCGGCGGCGGGATCACCGGGGCCGGCGTCGCCCTCGACGCCGCGTCGCGAGGACTGCGCACCGCGCTGGTCGAGCGCCACGACTTCGCCTCGGGGACGTCGTCGAAGTCCTCGAAGATGGTGCACGGGGGCCTGCGCTACCTCCAGCAGCGCGACTTCCGGCTCGTGTACGAGGCGCTGCACGAGCGCCAACGGCTGCTCGAGAACGCGCCGCATCTCGTCGCTCCCCTGCCGTTTCTCATCCCCCTCTTCGGCCGGGACGGGATCGTGAGCAAGGGCGTGGCGCGCACCTACGCCACCGCCCTCACCCTCTACGATCTCACCGGTGGGCTGCGCATCGGCAAGCGCCACCGGCGCATCACCCAGGCCGAGACGCTGGCGCATCTCCCCACGCTGCGCACCGACCGCCTGGTGGCGGGCTTCATCTATTACGACGCCCGGGCCGACGATGCCCGGCTCACCCTCGCCATCGCCCGCACCGCCGCGGTCGACCACGGCGCCGTGGTGGCCAATTACACCGAGGTGGTGGGCCTCGTCACCGACGCCTCGGGTGCGGTGAAGGGCGCCCGGGTGCGCCCGGCGGTGCCCGGCTTGGGTGCGTCGGGAACGGGCACCGCCGGCGCCACCCTCGACGGTGGACCGTCGCCGACGGACGCGCCCGGCGCGCCGGCGCACGACGCGTCGGGCGAGTTCGAGGTGCGAGCGGAGGTCGTGGTGAACGCCACGGGTGTCTGGGCCGACGACGTGCGCGCCCTCGACGAGTCGTCGCACCCGCACTCGATCCGACCCGCCAAGGGGATCCACGTCACGGTGTCGCGCTCCAAGCTCCCCGCCGACATCGCGGCGGTCATCCCCGTGCCCAAGGACCGGCGGTCGATCTTCGTGGTGCCGTGGCCCGACGGCGACGATGTGTACCTGGGGACCACCGACACCGACTGGGAAGGCCCGCTCGACGACCCCGCCTGCCTTCCCGACGACGTCGACTACGTCCTCGACGCCGCCAACGGCGTCGTCACCGCGCCCATCGGGCGCGCCGATGTCACCGCGGTGTGGGCGGGACTGCGCCCCCTGTTGGCTCCCACCGCCGGGCACCACGTGAGCGACCGCACCGCGGACCTGTCGCGCCGCCACACCGTGCGTGTCTCGCCCCACGGCATGGTCACGGTGATGGGCGGCAAGCTCACCACCTACCGGAGGATGGCCGAGGACACCGTGGACCTCGTGGTCAAGAGGCTCGGGTCCCGGGCGCCGTCGGGGGCGCGCCGGTGTCGGACCAAGCGCCTGGCGCTGCACGGCTCGGCGGGCCTCGACGAGCTGCGTCGACCCGGGGCGGCGGCGCGCCTCGGCGTCGCCGATGACGTCCTGGTGGCGCTGGTGGGCCGCCACGGTGGCGACACCCCGGCCGTGCTCGAGCTGGCGTCGGGCCGTCCCGAGCTCCTCGACGCCCTGGTGCCGGGTCTCCCCCATCTGCGCGCCGAAGCGGTGTGGGCGGTACGCCACGAGATGGCGATGACGGTCGACGACATCCTGTCGCGCCGCACGCGCAGCGTGCTGCGGCGCGCCCTCGCCGCCGCCGAGGCGGCCCCTGCTGTGGCCGATCTCCTGGCTCCGGAATGGGGACGCAGCCCCGCCGACGCGGCACGCGACGCCGTGGTCTTTTCCGATCAGGCCCGCCGCGACCTTGCCCGCGCCGGGCTCGACCCGGTGAGCACGGCCCAATGACGGAAGGCGCGACCTCGTGACCGGCCCCCGATGACGGGCGCTCCCACACCGGTGACGCCCATCGACGCGCTCCCCGCCGAGGTGACCGACCGCATCCCCGGGCCGCGCGTGCCTGTCGACGACGAGCTGCTCGGGCGCCTGCGAGCGGTGTGCGCCGAGGTGTCGCTCGACGACTCGGCCCGTGCCGAGGCGGGACGAGATTGGTGGCCTCTCGCCATCCGCTGGGCCACGCGCGGCGCCGTCCCGGTCCGTCCCGCCGTGGTGGCGCGCCCCACCGACGCGGCGCAGGTCGCGGCGGTGCTGGCCGCGTGCCACGACGCCCGGGTGCCCGTCACGGCCGTCGCCGGCCGGTCCGGCGTGTGCGGCTCGAGCATCCCGCTCTTCGGGGGCGTGTCGGTTGACCTGTGCGGGCTGTCGGGCATCGTCGACGTCGACACCACGTCGCTGCTCGCCACCGTCCTCCCGGGAACCTTCGGCCCCGATCTCGAGGCCGGGCTCCGCTCCCACGACGTCACGCTCGGGCACTGGCCCCAGTCGATGGACCTATCGACGGTGGGTGGCTGGGTGGCATGTCGCGGCGCAGGCCAGTACTCGACCCGCTACGGCAAGATCGAGGACATGGTCACCGGCCTCGAGGTGGCGCTGGCCGACGGGCGCGTGATCCGGACCGGCGGCTCGGGTCCGCGCGCCGCGCTCGGCTCCGACCTGTCGCAGGTGTTCATCGGGTCCGAGGGGACGCTGGGGGTGATCACCGAGGCGCAGGTGCGCCTGCATCCGGTGGCACCCGCCGAGGGCCGGCGCGCCTACGGGTTCACCGGGTTCGCCGCCGGGCTCGAGGTGTGTCGCCGCGTCCTGCGCCGCGGCGCCACCCCGGCGGTGCTCCGTCTCTACGACCACACCGAGTCGGCCCGGAACTTCGAGTTGGTCGACCAGAGTGCCCTCGTGGTCCTGGACGAAGCCGACGAGGGCCTGCTGGCGGCCACGCTCGCCATCGTCGACGCCGAGTGCGCGGCGGCGGGGGCGACACCACTCGACGTGGCCGTCGTCGAGCGCTGGGTGCGCCACAAGAACGACGTGTCGGCCTTGGCCCCGCTGTATCGCGCCGGGATCGTGGTGGACACCATCGAGATCGCGGCGCGGTGGTCGACGTTGCCGTCGCTCTACGACGCCTGTGTGTCGGCACTGCTCCAGATCGACGGCACGCTCGCCGCGTCGGCGCACCAGAGCCACGCCTATGTCGACGGCGCCTGTCTGTACTTCACGTTCGCGGGCCGCATGCCCGACCCACCGTCGGCAGCGGCCTCAGACAGCGCGGCACGCCGCGATGCCGAGTCCGACGCGTGGGCCGAGCGCTACTACACCGCGGCGTGGCGCGTCGTCATGGACACGGTGCGGGCCCATGGCGGCGCCATCAGCCACCACCACGGGGTCGGCATCAACCGGGCCCGCTTCATGGCCGACGCCCTCGGCGCTGCGTTCGACGTCCTCGTCGACCTCAAGGCGGCCCTCGACCCCCGTGGGATCCTCAACCCGGGGAAGCTCGGGCTCCCGTCGCCGTTCGGTGAGGCCTTGTGGCCGTGACCCGGATCCTGGTGGTCGACGTGGGGACGTCGGGCGTGCGGGCCGGGGTGGTCGACCCCGACGGGGGCATCGACCACATCAATTACGTGCAGGTGCTGCCGTCGTCACCGGCCCCGGGGTTCGTCGAATTCGACGCCGGCGCCATGGCGTCGGCGGTGCTCGAGGTGGCCCGGGCCACGCTCGCCGCCGCGGGCCGGGTCGACGGGGTGGGGATCGCCAACCAGCGGGGCTCGACCATCGTGTGGGACCGCGGCCCCGGAGAGCCCGTGGGCCCGGGCATCGGATGGCAGGACCTCCGCACCGTGGGCACGTGCCTCGTGCTGCGGGACCAGGGCATCCGGGTGGCCCCCAACGAGTCGGCCACCAAGGTCTCCATGCTCCTCGACATGGCCGATCCCGACCGGGCCCGCGACCTGTGCTTCGGGACCGTCGACACCTGGGTGGCGTGGACGTTGTCGGGTGGTGAGCTGCACGTCACCGACGCCACCAACGCCGGCATCACGGGCCTGCTGACCCACGACGGCTCGGACTGGGACGACGCCATGCTCGACGCGCTGCGCATTCCCCGCTCCGTGCTCCCGAGGATCGTCGACTCGTCGGGGGCCGTGGGTGAGGCGGCTGCGCTCGACGGTGCGCCGGTGATCTGCGGCATCGCCGGGGACCAGCAGGCGTCGCTCGTCGGACAGGGCTGCACGCGCCCGGGGTTGGCCAAGGCCACGTTCGGCACCGGCGGCATGCTCGACCTGTGTGTGGGCGAGGTGCGCCCCGGCTTCGCCCGACGCGGCGGTGCCGGCACGTTCCCGATCGTGGCGTGGCAGCGCGCCGGTCGCAAGACCTGGGGTGTCGAGGCGGTCATGCTCTCGGCCGGCATGTGTGTGGAATGGCTGCGCGACGACCTCGGCATCATCGAGACCTCGGCGGACTCGCACCGCGTGGCGTCTGCGTGTGAGGACACCGGCGACGTGTGGTTCGTGCCCGCGCTGTTGGGCCTCGGCGCACCGGTGTGGGACTTCGGCGCCCGCGGCACGTTCGTGGGGATCACACGCGGCACCGGGCGACCCGAGATGGTGCGCGCCGTGCTCGAGGGCGTGGCCCACCGCGGCGCCGATCTCCTCGAGTCGGCCGAAGCCGACACCGCCATGACGATCGAGACGTTGCGGGTGGACGGCGGGATGTCGGCCAACCCCACCTTCGTCGGCGCGTTGGCGGACGCGGTGGGAAGACCGGTCGAGATCTCACCGGTCACCGAGGCCACGACCCTCGGTGCCGCCTATCTGGCCGGCATCGCCCTGGGGGTGTGGGCCGACGAGGCCGAGGTGGCCGCGGCGTGGCGGCCCTCGGCCGTGGTCGAGCCCCGCACGACCGAGATCAAACGGGCCTCCACCCGGGCCCGGTGGCTGGCGGCACGAGCCAGGGCGCTGGCCACGGTGCCCGAGCTGAGCGCCCTCGAGTTCTGAGGCGCGGGTGTGGACCGCCGGGGCCGGGCCGCGGGGCCCGGACCAGGGGCATCGTCCCTGGTAACGCGTTCAGTTCGGCCGCGAACGTGCCGATAACGTTGACCTGATGGAGCCCGCCCACTTCGGGGAGCGCGAGGCGACCACCGACCGCGTCGTCAGCGTGGCCGGGAGCCCACGCGCGGGTTTGGTCCCCGACATCGAGGTGCTCGACGGCCTGGCTGAGGCATCGGGACACGGCGCCCCGGTCCCCATCGAAGCCGCCATCTCGTTGGGTCGCGCCCTGGTCGACAACTTGAGCAGGGTCCTGCTCGGCACCCCCGGGGCGCTCACGGCCGCCGCCATGGCGGCGCTGTCGGGCGGCCACCTGCTGATCGAAGACGTGCCGGGAGTGGGAAAGACCGTGCTGGCGCGCGCCCTGGCCGCGTCGTTGGGAGCGGAGCTGTCGCGCGTGCAGGGGCATCCCGACCTTCTGCCTTCCGATGTGACGGGCGTGTCGGTGTTCGCGCCCGACACCGGCACGTGGGAATTCCGACCCGGCCCGGTGTTCGCCCATGTCGTGCTCGTGGACGAGCTCAACCGGACGCCGCCGCGCACCCAGGCCGCGCTGCTCGAGACGATGGAGGAGCAGCAGGTGAGCGTCGACGGCGAGTCGTGGCCCCTGCCCCGCCCCCACCTCGTCATCGCCACCCAGAACCCCTTCTCGCAACTCGGGACGTATCCCCTCGTGGAGAGCCAGCTGGACCGCTTCGCGCTGGCGACGGCGATCGGCTATCCCGACTCGGCCACCGAGGCACGGCTCGTCCAGCACGGCGGCGGGAAGTTCGCCCTCGGAGAGCTCCGTCCCGTGTGCAGCACCCAGGAGTGGCTCGGCGCGCAGCGCGCCACCGAATCCGTCGACGTCGCGTCGAGCGTGGCCGAGTACGCGGTGGCGTTGTGCCGCGCCAGCCGCGGCGCACCGGGGGTGCGCCTCGGAGCGAGCCCACGCGCCGCGATCTGGCTCATCCGCGCCGCCCAGGCGCACGCGGTGTTGTCGACGAGAACGTTCGTCACGCCCGACGACGTGAAGGCGGTCGCGGTGGCGTGCCTGGCTCACCGGCTCCTCACCGATGAAGGTGTCGAGCAGGGTGTCGCCGTGGTCCGGGGTCTGCTCGACACCACACCTGCTCCGCGACCGTGAGCGGTCGGGCCGATCGGGCAAAGCCGGTCGGCAACACCGCCCGCCGGCGCCGCTTCGTCCGTCCCGTTCGTCCCCTCGTCCCCCTCGTGAGCTGCGCCGGTGTGCTCCTGGCGTGGGGGCTCGTAGCCCACAACAGCGGTGCGGGCTGGGTCCAGGCCGTCGGTGACGTGCTCGCCGGCATCCTTGGGGTGGGACTGCTTGCGCCGGCGATCGTCGCCGCGCGCGCCAAGGTGGAGGTCGTCGAGGTCCCGAGCGACTCGACGGCAGGCCTCCCGCTGGAGTTGGTGGCGAGGTCCGACACCCGACTGCGGGTGAGGCCCCTCACCCCGCCCGGCCCCGAAGCGTTCGTCGGGCCGCACCGGACCACGACACGGGACTCCCTCGGCGTTCCAGACGCGGGCGCGGAGCCGGTCACCCTCATGCCCGAGCGCCGGGGCGTGCACGACCGGGTCGTGCTCGAGATCGCCACGGCAGCTCCCTTCGGGCTGTTGTGGTGGCGCAAGACCGTCGTGGTCGACCTCCCCCGCTCCCTGCACGTCGGGCCCCGTCTGGGTCGCCCCCTCCCGCTGCCCGGAGGGCGGGAGGACACGGGCGGGGGTGGTGTCCTCGACTCGTCCGTGCAGATCGGCGAACCGCGCGGCGTGCGCCCGTACCGGCCCGGGGACCACCGTCGCTGGGTGCACTGGCCCGCCACCGCCCACAGCGGCGAGCTGATGGTGCGCGAGATGGAGGGGCCGAGCGCCGAGCCCGTGACACTGGAGATCCATCTGCCCACCGACGCCGACGCCGCCGAGCGCATGGCGGAGAGGGCCCTGGCGACCGTCGTCGCGCTCGTCGACCGCGGCGCCTCGGTGCTCCTCGCCACGACCGAGGCCTCGGGACCCAAGACCGGGGCCGTCGGTGATCGTCGGAGCGCCGGCCGTCGGCTGGCGCGAGCCGTCGGCGAGGCCGGTGCCGGCTTCGGCTACGGCTCCGAGATGGCCGGCCTCACCTCGTCGGGCACCCGGGGAGCGCCCCGATGAACCTCTTCGATGCCGTGAAGCGCGCCAACCGGCCCGGGCCGCCCGAGCACTCGATCCCGCTGCGCGTGGCCTGTGCCGGCGCGGTGATCACGGGCATCGCGGCGTGCCGGGCCGAGGACGAGCTCTCGTGGGCGGTTGCAGTCGGCTCGGTCACGCTCGTCGTGGTCGGCATGATCCTGGCGTACCGGACCCGTGAGCGACCGCTGCCCTGGATCAAGCCCATCCTGGCCATCAGCGCGGTGGCAGCGTTCGTGTGGTTCTTCCGTCAGTTGACGGGCCAGACCATCTACGACGTCAGCACCGTGGAGAGCCCCCTCGCCGTGCTGTTCGTGTGGGTGCAGGTGGCGCACGCCTTCGACGTCCCGGCCCGGCGCGACCTGGCCTTCTCGCTGGCCGGGTCGGCCAGCCTCATGGCGGTGGCGGCCGCCCAGGCGATCGATCTCGGCTTCGGCGTCTATGTCGTCGTGTGGTTGGCGTTCGGGCTGGCCGGGCTCGTCGCCATGTGGAGCTCGGCCAGCGAGGGTGGACGCCTGCGTCCCGGCGGCGTGCTCGCCACCTTGGGATCGGTCGTGGTGACCGGCACCGTGGTGCTCGCCGTCCTTCCCGCCCCCCACGTGGCGGGGCGCATCAACTTCCCCTCCGACACGGGGCCCGGCTCCACCTTGCCCGTGCCGGGAGGACTGGCCGGTGACACCAAGGTGGCCCAGTTGGCCAAACCGGGCACCGCCGCCGACGCGACCCGTGTCGGTGGGTACCTGGGGTTCTCCAACCATCTCGACACCGCCCTACGCGGCGCCCTCGGCGACACCGTGGTCATGCGGGTACGCGCCGATCGACCGTCGTACTGGATCGGTGAGACGTTCGATTCCTGGGACGGCGCCAATTGGAGCGCGACGCCCACCCCGCACAGCTCGGAACGTCTGGACGAGAGCTCGCCGTTCATCCTCCCCGGCCTCGCGCCGGGCCCGGGGACGCAGAGCGACCTTCAGACGTTCTATGTCGTGCAGTCCTCGCCGAACCTCGTCTTCCATGCCGACACGGCCCACGAAGTGTGGTTCCCGACCCATGACCTGTTCATTTCCGACCAGGACTCGATCGTCTCCCCGATCGGCCTGGGCCCAGGGGCCATCTACACGGTGGAGTCGTACGTGAACAGGCCCTCGGTCGACCAGCTGCGCGCCGTGACGGCGCCCGTCGCCATCCCGGCGTCGATCCGCGCTGACACCAAGGTCCCCCACCCCTATCCGCGGGTGAAGGCTCTCGCCGAGTCTGTGACCGCAGGCAAGGTGAGCACCTACGACAAGGTCGAAAGCCTGATCACCTGGATCGGCAAGCACACGCGCTACTCGACCGACATTCCTCCGCTCGCGCCCGGACAGGACACCGTGGACGAGTTCCTCTTCGGCAACCGCACGGGATTCTGCGAGCAGATCTCCACCGCGTTGGCCGTGATGCTGCGCTCCATCGGCATCCCGGCCCGCGAGGCGGTGGGGTACGTCCCCGGGCCCTACAACCCCATCACCGACCTCTACGACATCCAGGCCAAGGACGCCCACGCGTGGGTGCAGGTGTGGTTCCCGGGTTACGGATGGCAGAGCTTCGATCCCACCGCGGTGGTACCTCTCGCCAACCCGTCGCCGGGGTCGACCCTGGTGCACGAGGCGACGTCGACCTTGGCGCGGCTCCCGTGGGCCGAGATCGCGCTCGTCGTAGCGCTGGCGTCGGGAATCAGCCTCGTCGTGGTCATGCGTCGCCGCCGTCCCCGTACCTGGGCCGAAAAAGCGGCCCGGAGCATCGAGGCCGCCGGGCGTCGAGCGGGGCGACGCCGCCGACCTCACGAGACCCTGACCGAGTACGCCATGGCCATCGACCGGGTGGCGGGCGACCGCTCCGGCACATGGCAGGCGTTGGCGGCAGTCGTCGAGGCCAGCGCGTACGGGGGGCGCCACCCGACACCCGACGACGACCGGCAGATCCTGGCGTCGATGCGCGCCCTGCGCAGTGAGCTGCCGCGGCCGCGCGTCCTGGTCGGAGCGGGGCCCTTCAGACGGGGCGGTGCGCCAGAGCGTCGTCGAAGCTCGCCCCCGCCTCGAGGAGGGGGCGGTACCCCATCAGCTGACGGGGACGGCTGAAGCCCAACGCGGCGCGGAGCTTGCCGGCGCGCCCGTAGAGCGCCACGAATCGGCGCTCGCTCACGGACCCGTCGACCACCACGACCTCGTCATCGGGATCGGGGTGTCCGATCACCTGGATCTTGACGTCGTACTGGTCGGACCAGAAGTACGGGACCGGGACGTACGCGCTGGCATCGGCTCGACCCGCCAGGAGGTTGCGCGCCGCCGCCACACCTTGCTCCGCGGCATTGGTCCAGTGCTCGATCCTGATGTGATCACCGAGACCTTCGTCGAACCAGCGGGCCATGTCCCCGGCCACCACCACGTCGTCGGCGACGTGCAGTGTGGCGTCCGCGACGACCCCGTTCGAGATCTCGAGCCCCGAGCCATCCAGCCACGCCGTGGTGGGGACGACGCCGATGCCGATGACCACGAGGTCGGCGTCGAGCACCGTGCCGTCGTCGAGCTCGACACCCTGGACCGCAGCGCTCCCATCCGATCGCAAAGCTGTCACGCCGACCCCGGTGCGGAGATCGACATCGTGGTCGAGGTGCAACGCGCCGCACGCCGCGCCCATCTCGGGCCCGAGCGCCCGGACGAGGGGCTGGGCGAGAGCCTCCACCACGGTCACGCGCGCCCCGAGCCCACGGCACGTCGCGGCCACCTCGGACCCGATGAAGCCCGCCCCCACGACCACGACCCGGGCCCCCTCGCGGCGGACGACATCCCCGATGGCGATCGAATCCTCGAGCGTCCGCAACGTGTGCACGCCGGCCGGCGGGGACGCACCCGGCAGGGGCCGGGGCTGCGCGCCCGTGGCGAGCACCAGTCCGTCGAATCGAACCGTGCTCCCGTCGTCGATCTCGAGTGTGTGCCCGTCGACGTCGAGCGCCCCCGCCCTGTGCCCGAGACGCAGGTCGAGGTGGAGCCCGGCGATCTTCTCCGATGGTCGCAACTGGACCCGATCCAGCCCCCACGTGCCGGCCAGGAATTGTTTGGAGAGCGGGGGTCGGTCGTAGGGGAGATGGAGCTCGGCGCCGATCAGGACGACGGGGCCGGTGTGGCCCTCGGCGCGCAGCGTCTCGGCGGCGCGCAGGCCCGCCAGGGACGCGCCGACGATGGCGACGGTGGATCCGGGGTTGAGGGCCATGGGCGGACGAGGCGAAGGGTTCGGGTGACGCTCAGGATCGCCGCGTCACGAACCGAACATCGTCATCCACTGGTCGGGGGTGCGGAGCCGGAAGACGTAATTCCGTTGGCGTGTCTCTCCCATGGTGGCCGACGGCTCCGGAGAATAGAGATGGCCAGGGTAGAGGATCGTGTCGTCGTCGAACCGAGCCAGACGCGTCGTGAGTGATTCGTACATCTGCTCCGGGTCGCCCCCCGGCAGGTCGGTGCGGCCACAGCCGTCGAGGAACAACGTGTCTCCCGCCACCAGGCGTCCGTCGACCGAGAAGCACTGGCTGCCGGGGGTGTGGCCCGGGGTGTGGACCAATTCGATGTCGACATCGCCGACCATGACGACGTCACCACTGGCGTGCTGGACGAGGTCGTCCACCGACACCCCTGTGGCCCGGACCACCCAGGGCGCCTCGGCCGCCTGGACGTGCACGGGGACCTGCAGCTCTTCGAGGAGGTGAGTGACTCCCTCGATCCGGTACCCCATCAGGTCGCCGCCCACGTGGTCAGGATGGAAGTGGGTGGCGAGCACACCCGTGCATCGCATGTCGTCGGCGGCGAGGACGGCGAGGAGTCCCCCGACGTCGTAGGCGGGGTCCACGATGACCGCCTCACCTGATTGGCGGTCGCCGATCAGGTAGCAGAAGTTCACCATCTGACTCGCCACGGGGTCCTGCGTGGCGAAGTCCCGACCCGAGAGGAGCTGGCGGAAATACAAGCGGTCGTCAGGCATGCCCCGATGGTAAAGGCCGCCGGGCCGATGGGCACACCCCGCCGACGGGGGAGCAACATACAGTGGGCACCCGGGCCTGCGGCGCCACCCGCGGGCGCCAGGAGGGGGACGATGCGGCGTACGAGTGTGGCCGGCATGTTCCGGGCCAATGTCGCCGGCTACGGAGACAAGCCCATGTTCCGGTTCCAAGGGTCGACGGTGACCTGGGCTCAGCACCATGCGCGCGCCTGTCGCGTCGGGCGCGCGCTGCTCGCCGAGGGTCTCGGAACCGGCGACAGGGTCGCCTTCCTCGACCGCAACGGGCTCGAGTACTTCGAGGTCCTCATGGGTGGGGCTCTGTGCGGCGCCGTGAACGTGGCGGTGAACTGGCGCCTCGCCCCGGCCGAGATGGCGGCGGTCATCGACGATTCGCGAGCCACGATCCTCGTCGTCCACGCGGAATTCGTCCCGTGCCTGGCGGCGATGGAGAGCGGGCTGCCATGGGTGTCGCGCGTGGTGGTCCTCGGGGATCCGAAGGTCGATGCCGACATGGGCGGTGCGTCAGATCTCGCCCGCCGTGTCGGTTACGAGGACTGGGTCGCCGATCACCCGGCCACTGACCCGGGTCACGAAGGCGCCCCCGACGACGTGTCGATGCAGCTCTACACGTCGGGAACGACCGGGCTGCCCAAGGGCGTCATGCTCGCCAACCGAAATGTTGAGTTCATGCTGGAGGTGGCCGCAGGGGGCGCGTTCGAGATCGGCGAACAGACCGTGAGCCTGGTGGCGATGCCGTTGTTCCACATCGGTGGGTCGGGGTGGGCGCTGAGCGGCATGTCGCGGGGCGGGACCTCGGTGATCCTGCGGGACATGGATCCGGTCGAGCTCCTCCGGTTGGTGGCTGCGGAGCGGATAACCCACGCCTTTCTGGTCCCTGCGGTGTTGATGGCGCTGCTGGCGACACCGGGCATCGGAGAGTCCGACCTGACGAGCCTCGACACCATCTTCTACGGGGCCTCCCCCATCGCCGAGGACGTGCTCGTCCGGTGTCTGAAGGTCTTCGGGTGTCGATTCGCGCAGGTCTACGGCATGACCGAGACCACCGGGGCCATCGTCCGCCTCACCCACGAGGATCACGACCCACAGGGGCCGCGCCGGCATCTGTTGCGCGCCGCGGGAAAGCCGATCGCAGGCGTCGAACTGCGCATCGTTGATCCCGACACAGAAGTCGACGTGCCCGCCGGCGCCGTGGGCGAGATACGGACGCGGTCAGGGTTCAACATGCTCGGGTACTGGGACAAACCCGACGACACGGCCCGCACGATCGTCGCGGACGGGTGGCTGCGAACCGGGGACGCCGGGTACCTCGATGAGGACGGCTACCTGTACCTCCACGATCGGATCAAGGACATGGTGGTGTCGGGGGGAGAGAACATCTATCCCGCTGAGGTGGAGAACGTGCTGCTCGCCATGGGCGGCGTGGCCGACGCGGCGGTGATCGGCGTCCCTGACGACAAGTGGGGCGAAACCGTGAAGGCGATCGTGGTGGCCGCCCCGGACGCGGAGCTGGAGGAGGATTCGATCATCGCCTTCTGCCGGGAGCGGTTGGCCCACTACAAATGTCCGACGTCCGTCGACTTCGTCGCCGTCCTGCCGCGCAATCCGTCGGGGAAAGTGCTCAAGCGCGAACTGCGCGAGCCCTATTGGCGTCATCGTGAACGCCGGATCCACTGATCGGTGACAGAGCCACAGGCCTCTTGGCCCTCGACGCCGACGGCACGACACGTCGAGGGGTTCGACCCTGACGCCGAGCTGCTGACGCTCCTCGCCACTCCGGAGGGCCGGGCCGACCCGTATCCGCATTACGCCCGCATCAGGGAGCACGCCCCGCTGTTTCGCTCGACGATGGGCAATTGGATCGTCACACGCTTCGCCCCCTGCCAGCAGGTCCTGCGTGCTCCGCAGTTCGGCAAGGGCTCCGACCAGGACGCCACCGCCCGTGCCCGGATGGCCCGTTGGGGAGTCCCGGACGAGGAGGCCGCGGACTTCCGCGCGTTCTTCGAGCGCCGCCAGTCGATACTCACCCTCAACCCGCCTGATCACACCCGTCTTCGAGGCCTCGTCGCCCGCGCCTTTACGCCGAGCACCGTCGAGGCGCTACGCCCTCACGTCATCGCGCTGTGCGACGGGCTGCTCGACACCCTGGCGGACCTCGCCAGCGATGGCCGGAGCGTGGACGTCATGGGTGAGCTCGCCTTTCCCCTCCCCGTCGCGGTCATCGGTGAGCTTCTGGGCGTCCCGGTCGCAGACCGGCCCCAGTTTCAGTCTCTGGTCCGTGCTGCCACCCGCATCCTCGAGCCGACATCGGACGTCGATGACCTTCGGGGCGCACGGTCGGCGAGGGTGACGATGGAGCAGTACTTCGAGGACCTGATCGCCGAGCGGAGACGGCAGCCGGCCGACGACCTGTTGTCCGAGCTCATCGCCGTGTCCGACGGCTCGGACCGACTCACCCAGGACGAGGTGATCTCAACCTCCATCCTGCTCTTCGCGGCCGGCTTCGAGACCACCACGAACCTCATCGGCAACGGTCTGTGGGCCCTGTTGGGCCATCCCGACCAGATGGCACGCCTACGCGCGTCCGTGGATGACCCCACCGCGGTGCAACGGGCCGTCGAGGAGCTGCTGCGGTGGGACAGCCCGGTTCAGCTCGACGGACGGATGGCATTGCGCCCCACCGAGATCGAGGGTGAGCACATCGCGCCCGGGGAGCTCGTGATGACCCTGTTGGGAGCCGCCAATCGAGACCCGCGTCGCTTCCCTGATCCCGAGGTTCTCGACCTGGGTCGCGACCACGGTCCGCCTATGAGTTTCGGGAGCGGGATCCACTACTGCCTGGGGGCTGCCCTCGCCCGGCTCGAAGGGCAAGTGTGTTTCGGCCGCCTGCTCACTCGCTTCAAGGACCTCGAGCTCGGCCAGGAAGGCATCGCGCATCGCGACTCGATCACACTCCGGGGTCTCACCCGCCTCCCGGTGAACGTGACGCCGGCCTGAACCTTGGGACGCTCCTAAAAAGGAAGCGTCTCTCCGTCCGATGCTCCCTCTTCGACCCGGAGCGCCGAGGACGCATCGTCTCCATCGATCTCTTCGCCGCCGGCCTCGTCGGGGGAGGTGGCAGAGGCGGCCGTTCGACCGGCCGCCTCGAGTTTCGGGACCAGCTCCTCCACTTGGGCACGAGTTCGTCGGATGCGGCGGTCGAGCTCGTCGACGATGGCGGTGGCGCGCTCGAGCCGTGTGACGAGCTGGTCGACGTCCACTTCGCTCTTCTCGAAGAACTCGACGATCTCATCGAGCTCGCGACTCGCAGCCATGTAGCTGAGCCCCCCTACCGGCTCGTCGTCCTTCGAGATCCCGTCGTCGCGTGGCGCGCTCATCGCTGCCCTTCGGTCGTAGAACGTGGCTCTGTTCCGTCCACGATCGAGCTCGCCCGTCCGTCCGCGAACCTCGTGATCAACGGCGACCCAGAATCGAGGTCCGCGACCGAACGCACGAGGTTGCCATCGGGTCGCAACGTGATGGTGTAACCCCGCTCGAGCTGGCGCTCGATGTCATAGGCGGCCAACAACCGCCTCCAGGTGTCCGCCCTGTCCTGGTGACGGTCGAGGACGCTCGCCGCACGGGGGCTGACCCTGGCCGTCCGGCGCTGCACGGAGTCTCCGGCGAAATCGAGCTGCCGGCGCGCGTTCGTCGCGATCTGCGCCACTCTGCGCTCGAGGCGCTCGGTATGCCGTGACAGCTGGTTGCGCGTGGCGGTGCCGAGGCGCCGGCGTGCGGTGGCATCGCGCAACGAGGCAGCCTGGAGCGTGTCGGCGGCGCGCCGTCCTATGCGCGCACCGGAGCTCGCCGCCGACTCCCAGAACTCCCCCACTCGACGAACCAGCTCCTGCGCGCACGCCGTGGGCGTCACGAAGGCGTCGTTGGCGACGATGTCCGCCACGGACCGGTCGCCGGTGTGGCCGATCCCGGTCCAGAGAGGAATTGGCAAAGCGGCGATGGCCCGGGCCACGGGCTCGGCGTCGAAGGCGGCCAGATCGCCTCGGGAACCGCCGCCGCGCACCAGGACGCCGACATCACAGTCGGATCCCGACAGGGCGCGCAGCGCCCGGGCGATCGATGCCGGTGCCCCGGCTCCCTGCACGTTGGCTTTGAAGAGGATCACGGAGAAGGCGAGATCCGATCCCTGCAGCTGGCCGACGAAGTCGTTGTAGCCCTCGGAGCCCAGGCTGGCGACCAGGCCGATGCGCACGGGAACGGCGGGCACCGGCAGTGCCTGGTTGCGTCGCAGGAGCCCCTCGCTCTCGAGTGTGTTGAGCAGAGCGGCTCGTCGCGCCGCCAGCCGTCCGAGCAGCGCGGTGACATCGACGTCCGAAGCGATGAAATTGATCTGCCCCTTCGGAGGGTAGAACTCCACCCGGCCACGCAACGACACCACCACTCCGGGCTCGAGAATGATGCCTTGACGACCGAGCGTCGTCTTCAGTGGCCCCCAGGTCCGCCCCCAGCAATTGACCTTGAGCACGGGGGTGTCCCGACCACGGGCCGCATCAGGGTCGACAAGGTCCATGTAACAGTGACCCGTGCGGTCGGAGATGCTCTGGATCTCCCCCCGTACCCATTGCAGATGGCCTCGTGGGAACGATGCCGCCACCGCCGCCTGCACCTGCCGGTAGAGGGCTGCGATGGAGAGCGGTTCGGGCTCCTCCACGAGAGCAAGCCGCTCGGGCTGCGGGTCCATGTCCCAACCCTAGCGAGAGGGGTGGTCGCCGCCCGTTCCTCGATGCCCTCAACGGCCGTGTCATCACGGCCTCTGACCTGGCAAACTGATCAAGACGGTGAGTCGGCCGGGTGGTCGCGCCACGGACTCGTCCTCGGACGGGGACCGTGGCGAGGAAGGTCGGGGCTCCATAGGGCACGGTGCTGGCTAACGGCCAGTCGGGGCGACCCGAAGGAAAGTGCAACAGAGAGCAGACCGCCGATGGCGGGCGTGAGCCCGCACAGGCAAGGGTGAAACGGTGCGGCAAGAGCGCACCAGCGGCCGGGGTGACTCGGCCGGCTTGGTAAACCCCACCCGGAGCAAGGCCGAACGTGGGACATGGGTTGCCCGCCCGCTCTTCGGAGCAGTCCCCAGGTAGGCCGCTGAGATGGATGGCCACCTCGTCCGAAAGGGCGACAGAACCCCGCCTACAGGCCGACTCACCGTCATTAGGCCTCTGAACTGGGACTTTATCCGAGCGACCCCTTCCCAGACCAGGGCCCCAATGTGCCCAACTAGCACCTCCCTCATGAACTTCGGTCTAGCTACGTCGGATCTAGAACACCTGCCCCCAATCGCCGGTTCGATTGGTCGTCATCTTCCGTCGGATGGGCGTTCGGTGGTGCTTCTGGCAAGCGGTGCCGAACCCATGGCGTGACCACTGCCACTGCCAGTTCTGTCTGCCTGACTAGCTACTTCCCCCTGAAAAAGTAGGCCGTAGGTCCTCGCGATTCCTGTCTGGATCGATGAAGATGGCCCCGACCCGTAGGACTAGTACGGATCGAGGCCATCATGTTGAGAACGGTAAACGCGCAACCCACCTTGTGGGAAGCGATCCTTCCCGAGAAGTGCCTGGGGATGCCCGTCGAGCTGGAAGCGGTCGACCGCCTGCTCGACGATCGGGCCTTCTTCGAGCCGTTCCGGGCGCACTTCCACAGCGTGCTCGGGCGCCCCTCGGTCCCGATCGAGACCTACCTCCGGCTCATGTTCTTGAAGCACCGCTATCGCCTCGGGTTCGAGCCGTTGTGCCGCGAGGTCGCAGACTCGATCTCATGGCAGCGCTTCTGCCGGATCCCCCTCGGCACAGAGACACCGCACCCGACGACGTTGATGAAGATCACCACACGCTGCGGCTCGTCGGCAGTCGACGGCCTGAACGAGGCCCTGCTGGCCAAGGCCGAGGCGGCCAAGGTCTTGAAGACCAACCGCGTCCGGGCCGATACGACGGTGGTCCCCGCCAACGTCGCCTATCCGACGGACTCGGGCTTGTTGGCCAAAGGCGTGGCCAAGATGGCCAAGGCGGTCGAGCGTCTGAAGGCGAACGGCCTGGCCCCGCGCATCAAGACCCACGACCGCACGCGCCTCGTGCGGGCTCACGCTCGGTCTATCGGCGCCAACCTGCGTCGTCGCACCGACGAGGCAAAAGACGAGGTGCTGGCCATCAACGCCCGGACGGTTCGTCTTGCCTCAGCCGCGGTGCACGAGGCTCGACGGGTGGCGACAAACGCCCGTCGGACCCTTCGTCAGCTCGGAGACGCCGCCCCAGCCAAGCTCGACGCGGTCGCCGTGGACCTCGAGATCACGGCCGAGCGGGTGGCGCGCATCGCCGCTCAGACGCGGCGACGCCTGGCCGGTCACGTGCCTGCCGGAGCGACCAGACTGGTGTCGCTACACGACCCCGACGCCCGCCCCATCCGCAAAGGTCGGCTCGGAAAGCCCGTCGAGTTCGGCTACAAGGCCCAGGTCGTCGACAACGAAGACGGTGTCGTTCTCGACCACAACGTCGAGATCGGCAACCCGCCGGACGCGCCCCTGCTGGCTCCAGCAATCAAACGCATCGCACGACGCGCCATGCGCGTGCCTGATGCGGTGACCGCGGACTGCGGCCATGGCGAACAGATCGTGCGCGACGCGATCACAGCCCTCGGCGTGCGCGAGGTCGTGTTGCCGACCAAAGGTAAACCGAGCGCGACGCGACGCGCCGTCGAGAGCCAACCGGCATTTCAAGACCTTGTCCGGTGGAGAACGGGCTGCGAAGGTCGGATCAGCTGCCTCAAACGCGACTTCGGGTGGAGCCGGACGCGGATGGATGGGCTTGAAGGGGTCAGGACTTGGTGCGGACACGGAGTCTTCAATCACAACCTGGTGAAGATCGCCTTGTTGGTGAGCCCTGGATAAGAGCGATGAGCGGATCGGACCCGCTTGATGCTCGGGCCGGTGCCGAAACCGGCACAGCCAGTCCTTCGTGCTCGCTCCCGGACGTCGACCAGACTCAGATCGGGTTTTTCAGGGGGAAGTAGCTAGCTCTCTTGGCGCTGTACCAGGCGGAATCACCCGGACCCGGATGTACCTCGAAGGCGCCGTCGACAGCCTCGCTCCCGCTGCGATTCAACCGGAGCATCCGGAATTACTCGGCATTGCGAATATGTGCGGCATAGCCCAGCATGAGGTTTGTCCCGTCGGGTGCGTCCGACTGGTTCGAGGCGTTCTTAGGGACCGATCGGGATCCCCGAGTATGCGCTATTTGCGCCGACCTCGTCGTTGAGCCGGACCCGGGTCGGGATCGGGTCGGGATCGGCACATCCAGTGCGCGACACGTAGATACCTATGTCGACCGCAAATTGCAGTTATGGCGCAGGCCGGCTCGCCAGGACAGTGCCCCGAGCTGTCGTCACGACGTTCATCGAGTGAGGTCCTCGGGTTCTGATTGCTGATCTCACGAGATGCGACGGCGCATCCACCAGAAACAAAACGCACCACAGATGACAGCCAGGCCGAGAAATATCGCCATCTCGTAGCCCTGAAAGGCCCAGTAGCGGCTGGGCGGTTGGTACACCAAGACTTCGCGGAGTTTGCCTATGCAGGCGGCCGCGGCCCTGTTTTGAAGGCAAGCTCCTTGACTGAGGAAGCCCCCGCCAACTGCGTGCCCGGCTTGATCGACGATCCGATCTGAGAAGACCCAGGCACCGCCGTGGCCACCGGTCACACTTAGGGGCCCGTTGTTCGTCTGGTTGAAGCCCATGCCAGAAGTCATGTGGAGCACCGACGTCGCATGCACGGGGGATTCGAGGTGCGGTCGCACCCAGAATGTCACTGCCACACGGACGACGACGAACCCGACGAGTGCAGTCGCCATCGCGGGCAACGTACGGCGGATAAGCACTCCCGCCGTGACCCCGAGCGCGAATGCAAAGGCGGCGTAACCGATGGGCACGATGCCTCGTTGGTCGAACACCGACGTGAACCGGTTCATGTTGACCCGGTCGATTGGGCTCGACCACCACGTCATCATGAGGCTGGAGAGCCCGGCGACGGCAATGCTGGCGAGACCGACCAGACCGAGCTTCACCGCGATCCAACGCGTGCGCGTGACGCTCTGCGTCCACGCCAGGCGGTGCGTACCGGTTTCCAGCTCGCGAGCCACGAGTGGCGCGCCCCAGAAGATTCCGATGATGGCGGGGAGAGCAATGACGACGTTGCCGAGATCTTGCAGCAGGCGGTCATTGGAGAGGAACGCGGCGGTCGCCGAAGAGCAGTTGCCATGCGCACCACATGTCGCAACGGTCGCGTGGTAGAGGTGGGCGAGGTGTGGTCCGGTGAGACCCAACACCACAGCAATTACTGCCAATGCTCCGAAGGCAACTGCGGCTTGCATGCGGAACTGAAGCGAAGCGAACCGGATCATCAAATCACGCTCAATCCTTGGTGGGGCACGCGCTCGGTGTCGCGTGCCTGGCCCATGTAGGCGAGCACGAGATCATCAAGCGTGACCGGCTTCACGGTCCAAGCCGGATCAAGAATCGGCCCATCACTGCGAACGAGGAGGGTGGACTGCTTGTCGGTATGACTCTCCTCGATGACTTGCTGGCTTGCCGGAAGGCTGCTCGGGTCCCGGCGGGGTCCTGAGAGCCGATGATGCGACGCCAGCAAAGTTCCTACCTCTCCTGCCAGTTGTACGTGCGAGGTGACCAGCACGACGAGGAAATCGCAGACTCGTTCGAGATCAGCCACGAGATGCGAGGAGAGCACAACGGTGACGCCGTGTTCAGCGACGACTTCCATGAGGCTTTGCAGAAATTCACGACGGGCGAGCGGGTCCAAGGCTGCCACCGGCTCATCGAGGAGGAGAAGCTCGGGACGTTTGGCGATTGCCAACGTAAGGGCAACCTGGGCGCGCTGACCACCAGACAGCGAGCCTGTTTTCTGGCGTGGGTCGAGGCCGAGCTGCTCGATCCGGCGCTTGGCGAGATCACCGTCCCAGGTCGGATTGAGCCAGGCGCCCATGCGGAGGTGCTTGGCAATCGACAATCCTGCATAAGTCGGCGTGTCCTGCGCGACGAAGCCCACGCGTGCGAGCTGCGTCGGACCGTCGCCCGGTTCCCCACCGAGGACGGTGATCGTGCCCGAGGTGGGTGCCATCAGCCCGACGGCGAGATGCAGCAGCGTGGTCTTGCCCGCCCCGTTCGGCCCAACGAGCCCCACGACCTTGCCAGTGGGTATGGAAAGCGTGCAGTCGTGCAACGCCCACCGTCGCCCGTACTGCTTGCCGAGCCCGTTGGTCTCGAGAGCCGCGGTCATGCCACGCCCTCCGCGAAGTAGTTGCGGATCGCGGTGCGGTAGATCGCTTCGATGTCATCGGGCCCGAGGCCCGCAGCGCGTGCCGATCCGAGCCAGTCGGTCAAAGTGGCGAGAAACCGGTTGAGAGTGGTGGGGTCGGTGCCGGGGAGCGACCGGATGACAAAAGTCCCCAGACCCGGTCGAGGTTGGACCAGTCCTTCGCGCTCAAGGTCGCGGTAGGCCTTCAGCACCGTGTTCGGGTTGATCGCCAGTTTGGCAACGACTTGCTGGGCCGTCGGCAACTGGTCGCCCGGCTCAAGGAGTCCGAGCTGCAGCGCCTGGTGGACCTGCTGGACGAGTTGGAGATAGGTGGCGACCCCCGAAGCTGCATCGAGCTGAAATTCGATCACGCAAACTCTGCTTTCACTAATCCCTTAGTTGAACAGTACTCATGGGCGCGTGATCAGCGCAAGCGATTCCGCGACGCAAGGCGAGATCGTCGTTCCGTGCCGACCCGGACTCCGATCGCTCGTGTCGTCAGACTTTGCGGCGCAAGTGAGGCACCGGGCAGGGACGTCGTTCGCTCGCGCTCCTCGGGCGTGCTCGCTCAGCTGGGCGAACGGCTCACAACTGGATCACCGAGAAGGGGTCACCAGGCAGCACAACCTTATTGAGAAGGAGGATCGCGTTCGCGACAGAACGTCGGTCAGGTCGCGCTCCGGGCGTCGAGAGCGGGCGCAACTATTCGGCGTTCGGGGCCGCGGCACCCTCGAGGCGGACCGCTCGATAATCTCGGCCAACGGCGAACCCTTCGGGCTCCCTGACCCGGGCGACATTGCCGGATCTGTGCGCTTGACGGAATCAACTCGCCAAGGCGCCAAGCGTTACGAAATCAACGTTCACGCATGGGCGTCCTGGGAGGGTTCCCCAGTTCATGGACTCCGTCGACCGGTACCGGCACTTCCAGCCCGGTCCAGATGGACACACACGGGCCCCGTTATCGCTCGAATTCCCGCGGTTGATGGAGAGCGCCAACGCTGCTCATTCTAGGACTTACGACTGGGCCCGCTCAGGTCCATATCGGGTGCTCAATCGAACAAAGACAATCAAACCAGCGGCGGTATACCGACCATCTCGCGGAACTCGTCTGTCGAGTTCGTTACGGGGAAGGGCCCAGCGGGAATCGGTAGCTCGAGCCGCTCGCAGATCGGTTCCCATCCGTCTCCGAGGTTCCACTCGAGCAGCCGACTCGCGGGTACCTCGTTACGCACCGCGTCGTTGTGGCGAACATACGCATCCATCATTGCCGTTGGGTCATCCAACTGATCACTAAACCGGTCTCGCAAGAGTTCGCGCACCGCGACCATCCACGCTGCAAGTTCCGGAGGTACCCGGTCGAACGACAAGAAGATGGTATTCGAGGCACTCCGATACCACTCTGCGGGGTCACGGACCGATAGCAGCACGAGCGCGTCCGGGTTAGCTTGTGACAACTCACGCCAGAACGAAGCACCTGGCCAGTCCACGATCGCCTGATAGCGCGTTAGCATGACTGCCCAGTCGGCGGGGCGTCCTTCGATCGCGTCGATCCATGCCGGAGCCTGGCTTGGATCTCCGAGTACCTCCAGCATGTGGTGGCAGGGCGCACCGAGGAGCTGCTCCAGTGCAATTTTGAGTGAGTGCGTTCCGGTCCGGCCGACTCCAGCACCAACGACTTTGAGTTTCATCTCTCCCCCCGTGACAGCTCTTGCATACGTCGATGTCGGACCACCGTGGGCGATCCGAATTAATCAGGCTGCGACCTGGGTGATCCTGTCATAGATCGGGCTGAGGGTCCCAGTCGCTTGCTATTTGCCGGTGGAAGTAATGCTGGCCTGACGCGGAGACCCGGATCCGCGCAAATGCTCCGGCCGCGGATTGTGAGCGGTTCTGACCTCAGCGCCGCGTTACCGGAATCGAAGCTGCGTATCGAATCGGAGTCCAGACGTTGACATTCGGCGCACCGGAGGCACGCGAGCACTAGAAAGGAGCCATGGCGAACGCCGACATGGTCGAGTATTGGAACGGGCGCCCCGCCGATTTCTGGGTGACAGAGGCCGAGCACTTCGACACCATGCTCGCCCCCTTCGGCCGTCGGCTGCTGACGGCCGCGGTTCTCACGCCGGGCGAGCGGGTCTTGGACGTCGGGTGCGGCAACGGTGCCATCAGCCTGGAGGCAGCCCGAACCGTAGGGCCCGGCGGACGAGTGACCGGCCTCGATCTTTCGGCGCCCATGCTGGGGGTGGCCCGGCGGCGGGCCGAGGAACAAGGGATCGCCGTCGACTTCGTCCAGGGCGACGCCCAGACCGCGTCCTTCGACGAACCGTTCGACGTTGTCCTAAGCCGCTTTGGTGTGATGTTCTTTGACGAACCGGAGGTCGCCTTCGCCAACCTGGCAAAGGCGACCCGTCCGGGTGCCCGCCTGTGCTTTGTGTGCTGGCAGGAGATGTTCGCCAACGAGTGGATCGCCGTGCCCGCCATGGCGATGGTGGCCCACGTGGGGATTCCGGAGCTGCCCGAACCTGGCGCCCCCGGACCCTTCGCCCTGGCGGACGCCCAGAGCACCAGGGGTCTGCTTGAGTCCGCCGGGTGGTCTGAGGTCACCATCGAGGACCACAAGGACGGGATGCACATGGGACGCGACCCCGAGGACGTAGTCGCCTTCATGCTCTCTGACGAGATGGGGCGCCGGCTGGTGGAGGGCAACGACCCCGAGGCGGTGCAAGCCGGTACCGAGGCCACCCTCGAATCGCTGCGACCGTACGCCACGCCCGAGGGTGTCGTGCTGGGCGGTGCCTACTGGCTCGTGACCGCCCGCAAGGCGTAGCGGGTGCCGAGCGTTTACCGCCTGGGTTCGGCCTCGGAAGCCGCCGAGCTAGGTAGCGCAGAACGGCACGATCCGGATGGCCAACTGAATCCGCCTAGCGATGGACAGTAGATCCGAGTCCCCACTATTGATCCAGGTTCTTGTTTCCCCAGTTGACCTTCACCCGTGCTGCTGCCTCAGCCGATTTGATCACGGGGAACAACTCGAAGTCGCCGAGATCACTCCACTGCTCGAACCAGACGTCGAAGAGCGTCGGGTCATCGGTCTCCATCAGCTGAAAGCACCGGTCCAGATTCTCGTCGTCGACGACCCAGCTGTCGATGTACCGAAGGCCGTCGGGCAGCATTCGCCCTTTCTCGGCCGCACGTTCATAGACGGCGCGTGCACCAGTCTGGTAGTGCTCGATCATCATGTAGAGCATTTCGACTGTCTACCAGCGCCCGGTTGTCCGGACCCGCTCCCGGGAGTCCGAACCTCGGAGATGCTCGGTGCTGCCGGGGTGGTGCATCTCCCAGGGGGCTGGCCCGACCGCTCAGGATCGCCCCGGCCCGCGAATATGGCTCGGGTCGCCCCTGGTTCAGGGTGCGCACTCTCGGCACGTTCCGGTCGCGCCATTTGTATACACAACTCGACCGGGATGCCCGAGTACCGGATCACGTATCGCCCGGTCCACTTCGAGCACGAACAGGTCGGTATCGCCCCGATTGCGAGCAGCGCAGCCGGGCCACCGGTCGTCTGGGCCATCGATCGTCTCACCGTGAGGAAACCCCTGGTCTCGCCTAGTCTTTCGGCTACTTGCGGGGACAGGGGGTTCGGTGGCCACCACCGAGAACATCACGGTGCTCTTCACCGATCTGGTGGGTTCGACCGAGCTCGCCTCTTCGCTGACCCCCGAAGCAGGCGACGAGGTGCGCCGCACGCACTTCTCGGCCCTCCGCCAAGCCATGGCCACCTCGGGGGGCACCGAGGTGAAGAGCCTGGGCGACGGCCTCATGGTGGTCTTCCCCGCGGCGTCGTCGGCTCTGGCTTGTGCGGTGGCCATGCAGCAGGTCGTCCACCGCGACAACACCGACGCGGAGAAGCCACTCGGGCTCCGGGTGGGATTGAGCTCGGGCGAAGCAACGAGGGAGACCGACGACTACTTCGGCGACCCGGTCATCGAAGCCGCCCGGCTCTGCGCCAAGGCGGAAGGCGGACAGATCCTGGCTTCCGACCTTGTTCGTGCTAACGCCGGTCGCAGGAACACCCTCACCTTCACCTCGCTCGGGGAACTGGAGTTGAAGGGCCTGCCCGAACCCATCGAAACTCTCGACGTCTCCTGGGAGCCTCTCGGAGCAGACGCACCGGGATCGGGAAGGGTGCCGCTTCCCACCCGCCTGACCCATCGTCCCGCCGTCGGGGTCATCGGCCGCGAGAACGAGCTCGCCCTCCTGGACACCGCCGCCAAGCGTGTCGCCGCTGGCGAGGAACGGGAGCTGATCCTGCTGGCCGGGGAACCGGGCCAGGGCAAGACCACCCTCGTATCCGAGTTCGCCCGGCACGTCCACGAACGGGGCATGACGGTGCTCCTCGGTCGCTGCGACGAGGAGGTGGGAGCTCCGTATCGTCCGTTCCAGGAAGCCCTCTCGCATCTCGTCGCTCACGTCGACGAAGAGCTGCTCCGAACTCATGTGGCCAGCCACGGCGGGGAGCTGGCTCGCATGGTGCCCGCTCTCGGTCAGCGCCTGGGGGAGCTGCCGCTGCCCCAGACCACCGATCCAGACACCGAGCGTTACCTCCTCTATGCCGCCGTGATGGGACTGCTGGAGGAGGCGAGCCGGCAGCGTCCCGTGGTCCTGGTGCTCGACGACCTGCACTGGGCCGACAAGCCGAGCCTGCAACTGCTCCGCCACGTGGTGGCCAACTCCTCGGCCAGCCGTCTGTTGATCCTCGGGACCTATCGCGACGGGGAGCTCTCTGCCGCCCACCCCCTCACCGAAGCCCTGGCGGCGCTGCACCGGGAGCCGGCCGGGGTCTCCACCATCGACCTGTTGGGCTTGGATGACACCGGGGTGATCGCCTTCATGGAGTCGGCCGCCGGGCACGAGCTCGACGACGCCGGGGTGGGACTGGCCCATCAGCTCTACCGGGAGACCGACGGCAACCCCTTCTTCGTGTCCGAGATACTGCGCAATCTGTCGGAGTCGGGCGACATCGTCCAGGACGCCACCACCGGGCGCTGGACGACCAAAGAAACTGAGGGACCCCTGAACCTTCCCCACAGCGTGCGGACGGTCATCGGCACCCGGGTCTCACGGCTCGGAGAAGGGGCGACCAAGGTCTTGTCCACGGCGTCGGTGATCGGACGCGACTTCGACCTCGACCTCTTGGCGGAGACGACCAAGGTCGACGAGGACGAGCTCATCGACCTGCTCGAAGAGGCCCAGCACGCCGCGGTCGTGAACGAACTTCCCAACTCACCCGGGCGCTACAACTTCTCCCACGCCCTCGTCCAGCACACCCTTTACGAGGACCTGGGGGCGACCCGACGCACCCGGCTGCACAAGGCGGTGGGCGAGGCGATCGAACGCCTCTACGGGGAGCACAGCGACGCGCGGCTCGGCGAACTGGCCCGCCACTTCCTCCTCGCCACGCGCCCCACCGATGCGGACAAGGCCATCTCCTACGCTCGGCGTGCCGGGGAGGCGGCGCTTGTAGCCCTCGCTCCCGACGACGCTGTGCGCTATTTCTCGCAGGCACTCGAGCTGGCGGGCCGGGGAGTAAGTGTCGACCCGACCGGTCGCATCGACTTGCTGATCGGCCTCGGCACCGCCCAGCGCCAGGCGGGTATCGCATCGTTCCGCGAGAACCTTCTGGAGGCGGCTCGCGGCGCTCGGGAACTCGGCGACACCGATCGTCTGGTGGCGGCGGCACTGGCCAACAGCCGAGGTTGGTTCAGTGCGTTGGGGCAAGTCGACGCCGAGAAGGTCGACGTGATCGAAGGGGCGCTCCACGCCCTTCCCGAGACCGACAGCCCTGAGCGGGCGCGTCTTCTCGCCACGTTGTGCAGTGAGATCAACTACCACAGCCCACTCGAACGCCGCCTCGCCCTGGCCAACGAGGCCAAAGCGATCGCTCGCCGCCTGGGGGACCGGGCCACTTTCGTCGATGTCGTGAGCAGATGTTGCAATGCCCTCGCCGCCCCTTCGACACTCGCCACGGAGTTGGCAGACCTCGCGGAGGTATTCGCCGCGGCCAGTGACCTGGACGACCCCGTGGCCCTGCTTCCTGCCGCCACCGTCGGTGGTGCGCTTGCCGTCCGCGCCGGCAACTTCGAGCTTGCCAGGGAACGCCAGGCGATGGTGCGTGCGATGGCGGAGAAGCTCGGGCAGCCCTCGGTCCTCTGGGTCGCCAGATTCGTAGACACCTCGCTCGCCTTGCTACACGGCGAAACCGAACAGGCCGAGCAGCTCGCCACTGCGGCGCTCGAGGTGGGCACGGCAGGCGGCCAGCCCGACGCCTTCGCCTTCTACGGAGTGCAGCTCATGGAGACACGCCTCGAGCAGGGTCGGATGGGAGAACTTGTCTCGCTCATCGCCGACGTTGCTGAGCAGAATCCAGCGATGCCCACCTTCAGGGCCGTTTTGGCCGCAGCACACCTCGATGCGGGCGACGAGGCGGCGGCCCGGGAACTGGTGGACGAGGGTGCGGCGGGTTCGTTCTCCTTGCCTGACGACAGCGCGTGGTTCGACGGGATTGTCTACTACGCAAGGGTCGTGATCGAGCTGCGGCTCCGTGTCCACTGCGAACCGTTGATCAAACTGCTTGCTCCGTTCCGGGACCAGGTGCCGCACAACCCCGTCGTCGCGCAGCCACCGGTGGCGATGTACCTCGGCGGGCTCACCACCGTGGTCGACCGCTTCGAGGAGGCCGAGTCGTACTTCGGGCAGGCAGCGGAGCTCAACACCCGTGGCGAGATGAAGTTCGCAGAGGCGTACACCCACATGCTGTGGGGTCGGATGCTCCGTACTCGCAACGGGCCGGGAGACGCCGCCCGCTCCCGGGACCTCCTTGAGCAGGCACGGAAGAGCGCCGCCGCCCGCGGCTACGCCATGGTGGAGCGTCAGGCAAACGCCGAGTTGTCGAAGCTGTCTTGAAGCCCGACCAATATTCGTGAGGATCGGCCAAAGTTCTTCGCTGATCGCACCGATCGGATTTGCGGTTCTGTGCACCCTGACGGTGGCAGCCCGACCAACCTCAGGCCGGTGAGGTAGGCCGCTGGCTGGTCGTCCGTTGACCGGCGTCGGGCGCTGGGCATAACGCTTTCTCGCCCATCTCGACCGGTCCCGTTCCCGCTTCGCCAGCGGCCCCCTATCAAACCGTGCGTGCGGTTCTCCCGCACACGGCTTTCCGACACCGTTCACCGCACTGCATGCGCAGTCTTCCACCGCACCGTCCCCGTGAGGCGATACACCTCGAGGCTCACCAGCCACTCCAGGTTGAAGCGGTTGGTGCGAGCCCAGTTCCGGTGCGACAACCCGTACTTGGTGCTGGCCAGTCGGGCCAGCCGCATATGGACGTAGCTGTCGACGGTGGAGAACTTCCGAGCGGAGTTACCGACCCGGAAGTAGTTGCCCCAGCCCCGGAGCACGGGGTTGAGGCGTTGCACCGCCGTCTCCAGCGAATAGCCCACGAACCGCCGGTCGGTCGCCTGTCGGGCCTTGTCCTTGATGGACGCCATTGCCCTCTTCGACGGCCAACGCTGCATGTAGAAGCGGCCCGGCCAACGCCAGGCCTCCACCTTTCTGTGGTGAAAGCCCAGGAAGTCGAAGCCCTGTTCGCCCTTGGTCAGACGGACGATGCGGGTCTTGTCCGGGTTGAGCTGCAAACCCAGGCTGGCCAGCACCGCTGCCGCCCGGTCCCGGGCCTCTTCGGCTCGGGCCTTGGTGGCGCACAGGACGACGAAGTCGTCGGCGTAGCGGATGAGCACACCGAGGCGCCGACCGGCCTTCTCCCACTCCACGTCCAAGACGTGCAGGGCGATGTTGGCCAATAGCGGCGAGATGACACCCCAGACGCAATAGCGAACTTCGAGTTCGAAGTCTCTTTGCCTTACGTCAAGGGCGAGAAACGCGGTCGCAAGGTCCACCACTCCAAGTGACATATACAATAGTATGTAAGTGTCAT
>Ga0182024_10000577_pt1 | contig 95229 bp, 95 predicted proteins | sample P32metaG_FD_120480 | JGI IMG/M metagenome (GOLD analysis project Ga0182024, IMG submission 120480) | Permafrost microbial communities from Stordalen Mire, Sweden - P3-2 metaG (Illumina Assembly) | ecosystem: Environmental > Terrestrial > Soil > Wetlands > Permafrost | place: Sweden: Stordalen... | reverse complement strand
GAAGTGATGGCTGTAGTGGACGTACACGAGAACCGCACCGATGAACGCTCCCACCAGCTCGCCACCGATGTACTGCGGAACGTTGGACCACGAAGTGCTCCCGATCACGGCGAGCCCGAGGGTCACTGCGGGGTTGAGGTGCGCGCCATCGAACTGACCGACCGCGTACACGGCCATCGCCACGGCCATGCCCCATCCGAAGGTGATCACAATCCAGCCGCTGTTCTGGGCCTTTGACTTGGTCAGGAGCACGCCGGCGACGACGCCGTCGCCCAGGAGGATCAGGAGCGCTGTCCCTATGACCTCCGAGAAAAAGATGTCCTTCGGCATGAGTGCCACCTCCTAGGCGATCTTTTACCCCTGATTGGGTGTGGGGACAGTACCCTCGGCCGTAGGGCATTGTCAATCACCTTTGGCAATGGCCCTTTTGCCCTATTAAGGAATTGGTAGGCTTAGGTCCCGTGCCCAAACCGATCCAATCCATCGAACGAGCCTCGTCCATCCTCAGGCTCCTGTCCGGGCGCACGCGCCGGCTCAGTCTCGCTGAGGTGGCCGGCGAGCTCGGGCTTCCCAAGGGAACCGTGTACGGCATCATGCGCACGCTCCTCTCCGTCGGCTTCGTCGAACAGGATCCGGAGTCGGGGAAGTACCGCATCGGTGCTGCCCTGCTCCACCTCGGGAGCAGCTATCTTGATGGCAACGAGCTGCGCACGCGAGCGCTCAACTGGGCGGACTGGCTGGCTGCGCGCACCAACGAGAGTGTGCGTCTCGGCACGCTGCACGACGGGCAGGTGCTGCTGGTGCACCACGTGTTCCGTCCCGACAACAGCCCGCAGGTGCTCGAGGTCGGTGCGCTCCTGCCGATGCACGCGACCGCGATGGGCAAGGTGCTGCTCGCGTTTCACCCCTACCTGGCAGCAGAGCTGAGCAACGGATCACTCCCACGCTTCACCAGCTGCACGATCACCGATCCAAAGCGGCTTGCGATCGAGCTCGAACGGGTGCAGGAACAGGGATGGGCGTCATCGGTCGAAGAGCTCATCGATGGCGAGACGTCGTACGCTGCGCCGATTCGCGATCGGCAGGGTGTTGCAGTCGGCGCCATCGCAATCTCCGGACCAACGGAGCGACTCTGTGACGCAGGCCAGCCGCGCAGCGAGTTGGTCTCATATGTCCGCGAAGGCGCGCGAACGATATCGCGCGACCTCGGTGCCGTTCCATGGTGACGGTGATGCCGTATCGGCGACCACGAGAGGAAACGCTCTTGACACGAAATCTGCGGCGACTCATACTCGCCCCGCGGAGCGAGGGCGACGGCGGACGTCACAGGGCGATGCACACTGATGGCAGCTGCTTCCAGGCGGCGTGGCAACCTGAGTGGAGCCGCGAGCGTTGAGCGATAGATTCGTTGCGGCGATCGACCAGGGAACGTCTTCCTCGCGATGTCTTGTGTTTGATCACCAGGGTCGCATCGTTTCACTAAGCCAGAAGGAACACGAGCAGATCTTTCCGCGACCGGGGTGGGTCGAGCACGATCCTCGCGAGATCCTGCGAAATGTCATCGAAGTCGTGCACGGCGCGCTCGATAGCGGCGGCCTCGACGTGCGCGACCTCATTGCCGTCGGCATCGCGAACCAGCGCGAGACCACCGTCATCTGGGACCCGCACACCGGTGAGCCGGTGCACAACGCGATCGTCTGGCAGGACACTCGCACCGACGCACTCTGTCGAAAGCTCGGCGCCGAGCACGGCCAGGATCGGTTCCGCGACCTGTGCGGGCTGCCGCTCGCGACGTATTTCTCGGGCCCGAAGGTCAGCTGGCTCCTCGACAGCGCACCAGGTCTGCGCCGGCGGGCAGAGGAGGGCGACCTGCTGTTCGGCACGATGGACAGCTGGCTCGTCTGGAACCTCACGGGTCGCCACGTCACCGATGTCACCAACGCCAGTCGCACGATGATGATGAACCTCTACACGCTCGACTGGGACGACACCCTGCTCGACGCGTTCGGGATCCCGCGGGCCATGCTGCCGGAGATCCAACCCTCGTCGAAGATCTACGGGGAGGCCGGCAATTCACTCGATGGCGTGCCCATCGCCGCAGCGCTCGGTGATCAGCAGGCGGCGCTGTTCGGGCAGACGTGCTTCTCGGCGGGCGAAGCCAAGTGCACGTACGGCACGGGGAGCTTCCTGCTGCTCAACACCGGTGAGCGGCCGGTGCTGTCGGGACATGGGCTGCTCACGACGGTGGGAAGCAAGATCGGCGATGAGCCCGCAACCTATGCGCTCGAGGGGTCGATCGCGGTCACCGGGGCGCTCGTCCAGTGGTTCCGCGACAAGGTCGGTCTGATCGGGAGTGCCCCGGAGGTCGAAACGCTCGCGCGCACCGTCGACGACAACGGCGGCATCTACTTCGTGCCCGCGTTCTCCGGGTTGTTTGCCCCGCACTGGCGAGGCGACGCCCGGGGCATCATCGCCGGCCTGACCGGCTATGCGACCAAGGGGCATCTGGCGCGCGCGGTGCTCGAAGCCACGGCATGGCAGACGCGCGAGGTCGTCGACGCGATGAATGCCGATTCCGGGATCAAGCTCACGTCGCTCAAAGCCGACGGCGGGATGACGGCCAACAACCTGCTGATGCAGTTTCTGGCCGACGTGCTCGGTGTGCCAGTGGTCCGGCCGAACGTCGCCGAGACCGTCTCACTTGGCGCGGCGTACGCCGCCGGTCTCGCTGTTGGCTTCTGGCCGGACGTCGAGAGCCTCAGGGCGAACTGGCACAAGGCCGCTGAGTGGGTTCCCAACATGGATGACGTGGCACGCGAGCGCGGGTACCGGAAGTGGAAGAAGGCGGTGCAGCGCACCCTCGACTGGGTGGACGACGACGACTGATCTCCCCGGCCGCTAGATGATGAAACGGCGGTAGCGCCAGAGGTAGTCGAGGCCGCTCGCCATCGTGGCGATGACCGCGATCCAGGTGAAGACGACCGCCGGGAGCTCGAGCCACGGGTACGGCTGGGCCAGGATGATCAGCAGGATCATGCAGTTCTGGCTGAATGCTTTCCCCTTGCCCAATTGCGTTGAGCTCACCACCACGCCCTGACCCGCCGCTACAGAACGCAGGCCGGTGATGAGGAACTCGCGCGCCGCGACAACGACCACCACCCACGACGGGAGCAGCGACTGGCTGGCGAGGATCACGAGCACGGTGATGACCAGCAGCTTGTCCGCAAGGGGATCGAGGAACTTCCCCAGCTCGGTCACAAGGTTGCGGCTCCGGGCGATCCTTCCGTCCAGCGTGTCGGTCGCCGCCGCCGTGACGTAGGCGAAGGCGCCGATCTGGTAGTGGTCGGCGAAATCGATTGCCAGGACGGCCCCGATGACGGGGACCAGGAGGATGCGAAGGATCGTCAGCTGGTTCGGGATCGTCAGATGGCGAGTCACCGCGTCAGTGTGCATGCCGCCACCTCCAAGGGGGCAACGGCGTGTCTCGGGAATTGCATCTAGAATCGCTAGGTGAGCCTCCTGACCATTGTGCTTTTGGGGGTGGCCGGATACGTGCTCGGGAGTCTCCCATGGGGATACTGGCTCTCGAGGTTCTTCACCGGGAAGGACATCCGCGAGGTCGGGAGCAGGGGGACCGGGGCAGCCAACGTCTGGCGTCACGCCGGTTTCAAGATGTTCTTCGCCGTTGCGCTCCTGGATATCGGCAAGGGTTCTGCCGCTGCCGCGATCGGCCTCGCCACCGCCGGTCCATCGGGAGCCGTGGTGGCCGGCGCAGGTGCCCTGGTCGGGCACTGGCGGCCACTGTTCCTCGGCTTCAAGCGTGGAGGCAAGATCGTCGCGACCACCGTCGGTGTCGCGCTCGTCATCGCGCCGCTCGCCTCGGTGGTCATGGCGGCGCTCTGGTGGATGGTGCTCGTTGCCACGCGGTACACATCGGTGGCCTCGATCACAGCGTCGCTGGCACTGCCGCCGCTGGTCCTGATGTTCGGCGGCTCGTGGCCGGAGGTGGCGTTCACGGCAGGCGCAGCGATCGCGATCATCGCGCTGCACCGCGCGAACATCGAGCGCCTGATGCGCGGAACGGAGAACCGGTTCGCGCTGCGTCTCCCGGGGTTGCATCGGCACGCACCGACGCCGATCGCCGCTGCCGCCGCGAGCGACCGGACACCGCCCGTGCGCTGACGTCCTCAGGCAGATTCCGCGACGTCCGCCGCTGTGGCGCTGAAGGCTGGGAGTGGCCGCACGATCAAACCTTGCTCGATGTACCAGCTGATGGTCCGGCGCATGGTCGTTTCGATCGGCGTGTACACCAGTCCCAGGTCGCGCGTTGCCTGCGAGCCGTCGTAGGGTGACCCCTCGATCAGCGTCCGGACCATCTCGCGGCAGAAGCGGGTTGGCTTGCCGCGCAAGCGCGCCACGGCCTCGATGCAGCCGGCCGCAGCCAGCGCGAGCTTGGGGGGAAGGAACCGTGGGGGATCCTCGAGCCCGGTGAGACGCGACAGCAGGGCGAGCCCGGTGCGGAGCGTCATCGACGCGCCGCACAGCACGTACCGTTCACCCGCAATGCCGCGCTCCTCCGCGAGGAGGTGCCCACGCGTGCAGTCCGCGATGTCGACGACGTTGAGCGGCCCGTCGACTGCGGCGGGGAGCTTGCCGTTGAGATAGCTGATCAGGAGTCGTGCAGTCCCGCTGGTGCGTCCCGGACCCTGGACCGAGGCGGGGTTGACGCATACCACGTCGAGCCCGGCGGCGGCCGAGGCTCCCAGGACCGCCTGCTCTGCCTCGTGCTTCGACCGCGCGTAGTTCGAGAGAAACCGGCGGGACGCGCGATGGTCAGTGCCTCGGTCGTCGGAGCCGGTGTCGAGAACCGCTGCCGACGACGTGTAGACAAGCCGCGCCACCCCGGCCGCCGCGGCGGCGAGCACCACCGTCCGCGAGCCGGCGACGTTGACCTCGAACATCGGTCGGGGATCGGGCAGGCAGAACGCGTTCACCCCGGCCACGTGATAGACAACCTCGCAGCCCGCGAAGCCGGCCTCGAGCGACGCCTGGGCGCGGAGGTCACCGCGGACCGGCTCGGCGCCGACCGCCTTCAGTCGCTCGGCTGCCGCGTCGGAACGGACGAGAGCTCGCACCGGTCGCCCGGCGGCGACGAGCTCTTGCATGATCGCCCGGCCGAGGAAGCCCGTCGCGCCGGTCACGAACGCCTTACCAGCCATGAGCAACGAGCCTACCCCGACGTGCTGCCACCGCACCGAATCGGGGCCGAAACGGACCTCACCGACCCGTCTCGGTCGATCCGAACGAAACCATTGACAGCACCCTTGGCAAAAGAGTAATTTCCGACCAACGTTCGATAATGTCGAATAACAGGAGTGTCGAGCCATGGCCACAGCCACCAGGCGCATGCGGAAGATCATCAACGAGCCTGACCAGGTCGTCAAAGAGTCGCTCGCCGGGCTCGCCGCCTCCGTTCCGGACATCCTCCGGTACGACGCTGAGAACCAGATCCTCGTCCGGAAGGGCGCCCCGGTCAAGGGAAAGGTCGCGCTGATCTCGGGTGGCGGATCCGGTCACGAGCCCCTCCACGGAGGCTTTGTCGGTGTCGGGATGCTCGATGCCGCCTGCCCCGGCGAGGTGTTCACCTCCCCGGTCCCGGATCAGATGCTCGCCGCAACCAAGGCGGTTGACGGTGGCGCGGGCGTCATCCACATCGTCAAGAACTACACGGGTGACGTTCTCAACTTCAAGATGGCCGCCGACGAGGCCGGCGATGACGGCATCAAGGTCGAGGCGATCGTGATCGACGACGACGTCGCTGTTCAGGACTCGCTGTACACGGCCGGCCGCCGGGGTGTCGGCGCGACGGTGATCGCGGAGAAGATCGGCGGCGCCGCCGCGGAGCGCGGCGACGCGCTCGAAGCCGTTGTCAGCGTCATCAAGCAGGTCAATGCGCGCGGTCGTTCCTTCGGGATCGCGCTGTCGTCGTGCATCCCGCCCGCCTCGGGCAACCCCATCTTCGATCTCCCCGAGGGCGAGATGGAAGTGGGCATCGGGATTCACGGCGAGCCGGGCCGCCGTCGCGCACCACTCGGCAGCGCCGCGGAGATCGCGGACATCATGGTCGAGGCGGTGACGTCTGACCTTGCTGCCAAGCCTGGCTCAAACGTGCTGGTCTTCGTCAACGGTATGGGCGGTACTCCGCTGCTCGAGCTGTACCTGCTCTACGGTGAAGTCGACAAGCGGCTGCGCGCAGCCGGTCTCACCCCTGCACGCAACCTGGTCGGCAGCTACATCACGTCGCTCGAGATGGCGGGCGCGTCGTTGACCGTCGTCGAGCTCGACGACAACCTCACGGCGCTGTGGGATGCGCCCGTGCACACGGCAGCCCTTCGCTGGGGAGGCTGATGCTATCGTGGCGGTCGCTATAGCGATGGACGCGCAGACCGTCACCGCGTGGATGAATGAGATCGCCGCATCGGTCCGCGCCGAGCGGGACTACCTGGTCCAGCTCGACGCGGCGATCGGCGACGGCGACCACGGCATCAACTTGAATCGTGGGTTCGATGCCGTCACGCTTGCGCTGAGCACAGAGCCGGATGGCACTCCAGGCAAGTTGCTGATCCTCTCCGGCAAGACCCTCGTCTCCACGGTCGGGGGCGCCAGTGGTCCGCTCTGGGGTTCCGCGCTTCGCAAGGCGGGGCGGGCCCTGGGCGACGGACCGACGTTCGACCTGGCTCAGCTCGTCGACGCGATGGCCGCTGCCCTCGCGTCGGTCCAGGATCTCGGCGCCGCCGTGCCAGGTGACAAGACCATGGTCGACGCGCTGGAGCCGGCGGTGGCGGCGATGCGAGAGGGGCTTGCCCGGGGCGCGTCGAGCGGGGAGATGCTTCGCTCCGCTGCGGAAGCGGCGGAAGCAGGCATGCGGGCGACGATCCCGATGCAGGCGCGCAAGGGCCGCGCCTCGTACCTTGGCGAGCGCTCCATCGGCCATCAGGATCCGGGGGCGACGTCGACGGCCATGATCATCCGCGCCCTGGAACGGACGGTAGCGAGCACTCCTTAAATGACGGAGCGAGTGCTCGCTGGCGTCATGGCGTCACCGGGGATCGCGCTCGGTGCGGTGCGGCATCTTGATGCTGCGGGCAAGATCGATGGCACCGTTCTTGACTCAGACGCACGCCCGCAGGCCGCCGCACAGGCCCTTGAGGCGCTGGCGCAGTCGGCCCACGAGCTCGAGGAGCTCGCCGTGAGGCTTCGAGCTGACGGTAGGATCGAGGAGGCCGACATCCTCGACGCCGGCACGATGATGGCCGAGGACCCGGTGCTCATCGAGGCGGTCGAGGGCGCCGTCCTCGAGCGCGGCCTCACCGCGCGGAGCGCGATTCTCAGCGAGGTGGAGTCCGTCGCAGCACAGCTCGACGCGCTCGGTGACCCTGAGCTGGCTGCGAGGGCTGCGGATGTGCGAAGTCTCGCTCGGCGCGCGTCGCGGCTTGCATCCGGCGCCTCCGGTCGGTCAGAGCAGCGGAACGGCGACCTCGTTCTCGTTGCGCCCGACCTCGGCCCAGCCGACGTCATCGAGCTCGACGGCGATGTGCGCGCGATCGCCCTCGCGGTCGGAGGAGTGACCGGGCACGCCGCGATCGTCGCTCGCGGGCTGGGGTTGCCGATGGTCGTCGGACTGGGGCCCGATGTCCTTTCGCTGGAGGACGGCGAGGTCTGCATCGTCGACGGTGACCGCGGTATCGCCGTCGCATCGCCGGACCGCGAGCGCACAGAGGCGGCGCGGAGAGCGATCGCGGCGAGGCGCGAAGGGCGAGCTCGCGCCATGGCGTCTCGAACCGCCCCGACTGTCACCCGCGATGGCCGCTCGGTGCGCGTCCTCGCCAACGCGGCCACAGCCACCGAGGTGCGCGATGCCCTTGAAGCGGGGGCCGACGGGGTTGGCCTCTTTCGCACCGAGCTGGGCTTTCTGGAGGCGAGGCACTGGCCGACTGTCGCCGAACACCGAAGGATCCTGGACCCCGCGCTCAAGCAGCTCAGAGGGCTGACAGCCACGGTTCGCCTGCTCGATTTCGGAGGCGACAAGACGCCCCCCTTTCTTAAAGGAGTCCATGGGCGCGGAGTCGAGCTCCTTCTGGAGGACGCTGCAGCACTCTCGGCCCAGCTGGCGGCGATCATCGAGGCCGGGAGCGCGACCGAGCTCCGGGTGCTGATCCCGATGGTGACCGAGCCCGGTCAGGTGCGGGCCGTGCGAGCGGCAATCGAGCCGATCGCCGCGACGAGCGGGAGTCGTGTCCCTCTGGTGGCCGCCATGGTCGAGGTCCCTGCGGCGGCCGTCATGGCGGACCGGATCGCTCCCGAGGTGGGCATGTTCAGCATCGGAACAAACGACCTCACGAGCTTCCAGCTTGGCATCGATCGGACACGGCCCGGCGGCGCGCCCGCGCACCACCCGGCAGTGCTCCGGCTCATCGCCAAGACTGTCGACGCGGCTCGCGCCGCCGGGATTCCCGTCGAAGTGTGCGGCGAGGCGGCATCGAACCGGATCGTCATGCCCCTCCTCGTCGGGTTGGGCGTCGATGAGCTCAGCGTCGGAGCAGCCGCTGTCGCGGAGGTTCGAGCGTGGGTGCGAGCACTCGACTACGAGCAGGCGGCAGCCATCGCGCGGCGTGCCCTCGACGCCGAATCTGCGGCCGAGGTGGAATCGTTGGAGCGCCCGCTCCGCGTATTACTCGACGACGCCGGCTAGCGACTCGGCGAGAGCGCCGAGTGCCGCAGCGGCGTCTTCGCCGTCAGCGCGTACGAGGAGCGTGGTTCCGGCGGTTGCACCCAGACCGAGCACGCTGAGAATGCTCTTTGCGTCGGCCTCACGCCCATTTGCAGCGACAACGATCTTCGAACGGAATCGCATCGCGGTTCGCACGAAGAGCGCTGCCGGTCGTGCATGCAGTGCGACGCCATCGGGAAGGGTCATCGTGGCTTCAGAGCTTGCGAGCATCGCGGGCCTCCTCGGCGGCCCGCGCCACTTCATCGAGCGGCGCCCCCGACGATGCGATGACAGCCGCTGCCACTGCGCCCTCGACAAAGGGAGCGTCGACCAGCCGGACATGTCCGTTGCCGTTGCCGTCGAGCACCTCGCGCACGGTGAGGATGGCACTGCCGAGGTCACAGAGCAACAGCACGCCGTCGCCCTGGTCGGCTCGCTCGATCGCGGCGCGGACAAGACCATCCGAAGTGCCGAGCCCTCCGTCCTGATCACCGCCTGCGGGCTCGATGTGCACGTCGGGTCCTGCCATCTGACCGGCGAGAAGAGTCAACCCCGCAGCCAACTGGGGGCTATGTGAGACCAGTACAATCCCGACGGCCACGACGTCCCTCGCTGTCACGCGGTCGCTTCAGAACTCACGCCCAGTCTACATCCTCGACCATAATTCAGCAATGCCGAATGGCCGCCGGGCGACGACCATCCAGTCCGTCGATCGCGCCGCTGCGATTCTCAAAGCGCTCGCCGGCGGTCCGGGGCGGTTGGGTGTCAGCGAGCTCGCCGACAAGCTCGAGCTCGCGCGCCCGACGGTGCACGGGCTGCTCCAGACACTGCTGGCGCAAGGATTCGTCGAACAGGATCGCGTCTCCGAGAAATATCAGCTGGGCGCGGGCCTGCTGCAGCTCGGCTACTCGTATCTCGATGTCAACGAGTTGCGCTCGCGCTCGATCACGTATGCGGCGCAGCTCGCGGTGCGCACCAAGTCGGCGGTACGCGTCGGCGTCATGCACGGCGCGAACGCGGTGGTCGTGCACCACGTGTTCCGCCCGGATGCGACACTGCAGATCCTCGAGGTCGGTTCGCAGCTACCGCTGCACGCGAGCGCTCTGGGGAAGGCACTGCTTGCGTTCGCTCCCGCAGACATGATCGACAATCTCCTGTCGGCGCCGCTTGAGCGCTTGACCAAGCGAACTCCGGCTGCGTCCGCGCTGCGGATCCAGTTGAGGACGATACGTCTTCAGGCGATCGCCACGGAACGCGACGAGGCGGTGCTCGGCGAGTCCAGCATCGCCGCGCCGATCTTCGACCGGATGAGCAACGCCGTCGGGGCAATCGCCGTTGTCGGTGACACGGATCGCGTCTTCCCCCGTGGTCCGGCTCGCGGGCTGTCGACGGCAGTGGTCGAAGCGGCGCGTGGCGTGTCGCGGGAGCTCGGCGCCCCACGGTGGCCCTTCGCGGGATAGGGCGTCATCGACTGCACCGGCTATGCTCTGATGATCGACCTGTGCGGAGCGGAGGATGTCCCATGGCAGCGATCAGAGTTGTCGGATCGATCCGAGATTGGTTCAACGCCCGCGATGTCCGTCGCATGGTCCGTAGGCAGGTGTTCCCCGATCCCATACAGCGGCACTACTTCGACTCCGCGGAGTACGGCCGGGATGAGGCAGCGCTGCAGGCAATCGGGTACATGACAGTTGCCAAAGACGTGACTCCAACTCACGTCGGTGTCACGCTCCCCGCGGCATCGAACGGTGTCACAGGGCATCTCGACCGCCGCATCCAGCGACGCGTCGCGTCGATTCACGTTCTCTACGCGCGCCGGCCCGCACGGAGACCCACGGTGAGCGAGCCCGCCGACGACTCGACGCAACCGCAGTGAGCCAGGTGAAGAGAGATCCGATCGTGAGGTGCGGCGTTGATAACGGTTGAAGGCAAAGAAGTCTTCACCGAGCTGGGCGAGCTCGTCGACCCCGCACATACAGTGCTGCTGCTGATCGACATGCAGCGCGATTTTGTGGACCCCGAGGGTGCGTTCGGCAAGCTTGGCATCGACCTCTCGATGTATCGCCAGTCGGTGCCTAGGCTTGCGCGGTTGCTAGGCGATGCACGTCGTGCCTCAGTCCTCGTGATTCACGTGCAGAACACCGCCCTCCCTGGTCGGTTGAGCGATTCGCCCGCGCAGATCCGCTTCAACCTCCGCATGCACGCAGGGAAACGTCGTGACGACGTCCCGCTCCGCTACTCCGTCGAGGGAACACCGGGCCACGAGTTCGTCAAGGAACTGACACCGCGTACCGGCGAACCGGTGGTCAGAAAGCACCGGTCCAGCGCGTTTTGGGGCACCAATCTCGAGCTCCTGCTCCGCAGCAATGGCATCAAGACCGTGGTGATCGGTGGCTGCACCACGGAGGGATGCGTCGAGTCGACGGCACGTGACGCGATGTTCAACGACCTGTACGTCGTGATCGCAGTCGATTGCGTGGCCAGCGACGACAGGGAACAACACGACGCGTCGCTGCTGCTCATGCGCCGTCGGTTCGATCTTGCCACGGCTGACGACATCGCCGGGGTGTGGGCACTCACGCCGCCAACGGCCCGCGTGGGCGCCTGACTGCCTCGGCTGCACTCCCCATGGTCATCACCGACGTCGTCGCCGTCCCGGTCCGGTCGGGGTTCTTTGCCGACGACCAGGCTGCGATACGCGCGGGAGCGGTGCATGACGGCTTCACCTATAGCGGAACCCCGCTGACCGCAGGTTTTCGGACGATCCGGCAGCCGGGTGAGGCGGTGTCGGTGCTGCTGATCCTCGATGACGCGCAGGTTGCCCACGGTGATTGCGCTGCGGTGCAGTACTCGGGGGTCGGCGGCCGCGAACCACTGTTCCTCGCAGACACGGCCGTTGCGGTGATCGAGCGTCATGTCGCGCCAGTCCTGCGCGGGCGGCAGGTCACGAACTTTCGCGACATTGCCGGTGAGATCGACGCACTCGTTGTCGGCGGTGATCGTCTGCCCGCGGCCATCAGGTATGGGGTCACCCAGGCGCTCCTCGACGCCGTGGCCCGGACGCGCGGAGTGACCATGGCTGAAGTCGTGCGTGACGAGTACGCGACGGGCATCGCGATTGCCCCGGTGCCGCTCTTCGTCCAGTCCGGCGATGACCGCTATGTCAACGTCGACAAGATGGTGCTCAAGGAGGCCGATGTTCTCCCTCACGGCCTGATCAACGAGGTCGAGACAAAACTCGGCCCCGACGGCGAACTGCTGCTCGACTACGTCGCCTGGGTGCGAGATCGGATCATCAACCTGCGCGCCCGCCCCGACTATTCGCCACGGTTGCACTTCGACGTCTACGGGACGATCGGCCAGGCGTTTGGTGGCAATGTCGAGATGGTGGCCGGATATCTCGAGCGTCTCGGCTCTGCGGCCCAGCCCTTCGAGGTCTGCGTTGAGCACGCCGTCGACGCGGGAAGCCGGGCCGGGCAGGTTCGCGTGTTCGCGGCGTTGCGGAGCGCACTCCGAGCACGCGGCAGTGATGTCCGCATTGCCGTCGATGAGTGGTGCAACACGCTTGAGGATATCGAGGTCTTCGTCGCGGCCGGCGCGGCGGACGTCATCCACGTGAAGACCCCAGACCTCGGCGGCATCAACAACACCATCGACGCGTTGCTCCTCGTCGCACGCCATGGCCTCGCCGCCTATTGCGGGGGCAGCTGCAACGAGACCGATCGATCCGCGCAGGTCTCGGCGCACATCGCCATGGCCTGCGGAGCAACCCAGGTACTGGCGAAACCAGGCATGGGTGTCGACGAGGGCATGATGATCGTCGGCAATGAGATGGCTCGAGTTGCCGCGCTGGTCGCGGCCCGAGGTCGCGCGCCCGTATGACACCGCTGGGTGATGTGCGCATCGTCGCCATCGAGCAGTACGGGGCAGGGCCGTTCGGGAGCGTACAACTCGCCGATCTCGGCGCCGATGTCATCAAGATCGAGGATCCGGCAAGCGGTGGCGACATCGGGCGCTACGTGCCGCCGATGCAGGAGGACGAGGACAGCCTGTTCTTCGAGACCTTCAACCGGAACAAGCGAAGCATTGGGCTCGACCTCAAGTCACCCGCAGGACGTGCGGTGTTCGAGGATCTCGTGCGCATCAGCGATGCGGTGTTCTCGAATCTGCGCGGCGACGTCCCCCATGCCCTGCGGATCAACTACGCGGACCTCGAACATCTCAACAAGCGCATCGTGTGCTGCGCCCTGACGGGGTTCGGCATGAGTGGACCGCGCATGAGTGAGCCCGGGTACGACTACTTTCTGCAGGGGATCGCGGGGTGGATGGACGTCACCGGAGAACCAGCGGGGCCGCCCACAAAATCGGGGCTGTCGATGGTCGACTACTCGGCCGGTTTGGTCGCCGCAATCTCGATGCTCGCGGGCATCCATGCGGCGCGTCGCGATGGCCTGGGAATGGACTGCGACATCAGCCTCTTCGACACCGCGCTCGGGATGCTCACCTACCCCGCGATATGGCACCTGAACGGAGACTTCACTCCCGCACGCACGCACCACTCAGCGCATCCATCCCTGGTTCCCTTCCAGGCCTTCCAGACGGGCGACGGGTGGATCGTGGTTGGATGCCCGAAGGAGAAGTTCTGGGTGCGTCTGGTCAACGCCTTGGGGCTCCCCGAGCTTGCCAGTGATGCCCGATTCTCGACATTCGCGGATCGCCGCGACAACGCAGCGGCACTCCTGCCAACGCTCGAAACGGTGTTCGAGTCCCGAACGGCAACGGAGTGGCTGGAGATTCTTGGCGATGCGGGTGTCCCTTGCAGTCCCATCAACACGGTGCCCGAAGCGCTGCGAGACGAGCAGACCAGCGCACGCGGCATGGTCGTCGAAACCGAGCATCCGCGTTTCGGCACCGTCCGTCAGCTGCGCAGCCCGGTGCGCGTCGGCGGCTCGGAACCGCGGTATCGGCGAGCCCCGGTGCGTGGTGAACACCGGGACGAGGTTCTGCACGACCTTCTTGGCTACGACGATGGTCGTATCGCCGAGCTGCGAGCAGGAGGAGCGTTCGGACTGTCTGGGTAAGAAAGCGGTCCGGCATCGGCTGTAGCATCTGTCGCCAATGACCAGCGAGACCGGTCGGGTGGACGGAGCGTTCGTCGGGCGACGCAACGAAATCGCGAACCTGCTCGCTCAGGCCGCCGATGTGCGCGGCGGCCATCCTCGCCTGGTCCTGCTCACCGGTGAGCCGGGAATTGGCAAGACAGCCCTAGCCCATCGTTTTGTCAGTCAGGCGCAGGGGTTTCAACTTTGGGAGGCGAGCGGGGAGGAGGCGGAGCAGTTGCTCACGTTTGGCGTCATCGAACAGCTGGTGCGTGCGGCTCCGGAGTCGAGGAATCCCGCGCTGGCCGATCTCGGCAACAGAAGCGACGAGGCCCGGGATCCGATCTGGGTCGGCGCCGCCATGCTCGAGCTGCTCGGGACCATGCAGTCGGCGGGCCCGGTCCTGCTCCTCATCGACGATGCACAGTGGGCGGATCGCGCTTCACTGCAGGCGCTGGTCTTCGCGCTGCGGCGGCTGCAGGCCGACCGTGTGCTCACGCTCATGGTGTCGCGGAGTGGTTCGCCGAGAGGCCACCTCGCCGGCTTTCACCGGCTCGTCGAGCACGGTCATGGCGCATGGATTCGAGTTCGCGGCCTTGACGCGTCGTCGATTCGCGATCTCGGCGTGTCGATGGGAGTCGACCACCTTTCCTCTCGCGCTGCGGACCGGATTCGAGCCCACACGGGCGGGAGCCCGCTTCACGCGACCGCGATCTTCGACGAGATCATCCCCGCGATTCTTCGAGAACCGTCCGACCTCCCGTTGCCGTCCACGGCCGACTTCGGTGCCCTGGTGCGAGCCCGGCTCGACGCGTGCACCCCGGAAGCGCGGCGGCTGGTGAGCGCGGCATCCGTGCTCGGTCTCTCCAGCCGCCTCGCGATCGCGGGCCGGCTCGCCGAGCTCAGCGAAATGCTCATGCCACTCGAGAAGGCGATGTCGGCACATCTGCTCGAGGAGCGGGGCGTGCCGGCCGACCGGCTCATCGCCTTTCCGCACCCACTGGTTCAGGCTGCGGCGTATCACTCGCTGGGTCCGGCACACCGCGCCGAGCTCCACGAGCGCGCGGCGCTGCTGGTCACCGACGAGGCATCAGCGCTGCGCCATCGCGTCGCCGCAGCTCGAGGCGTCGACCCGCAGCTCGCCGCGGACCTGATCATCTTCGGAATCCAGGTGTCACGTCGCGGTGCGTGGGACGCCGCCGCGGACGCGATGCTCTCGGCGAGCCGGCTCACCGCTGACGGGCCGGAACGCGACCAGCGGATGCTCATGGCCGCGGAGTACATGCTGCTCGGCGGCGCGGTCGATGACGTGCTGGCGCTGGTCGTAGAGATCGAGCGGCAGGCGCCCACCGCGCGGCGCGGCTTCGTGCTTGGCAGCCTGGCCATGACCAGCGGCCGCTACGACAGGGCGCAGGAGTTGCTCGCCGACGCATATGCCGGCTGCGATCCCGCTCGCGATCATCCGCTCGCCGAAGAGATCGCCGCGCAGCTCGCCCGTGTGCACATGGGACGTGGCCACGGTGCAGACGCCGCGCTCTGGGCGACCAGGTCTCTGGACCCACGCCGTGCCCCATCGCCGGTATCCGACTCACTCTCGGTGCTGGCAATCGGCCTGCTGTTCTCCGGCCGCGCGCCCGAGGCCGCAGCCGCGGTCGCCGAGCTTCCCGACGCCGCGTCGCTGGACGATGACGCCTCGCTCGACGGCTTCATCGGACGCGGCTACGTGCGCCTCGTGACCGATGACCCGGCAGCTGCTCGCGGCGACCTCGCACCAGTCGCCGAGCGGCTACGCCGGCGTGGCCCGGCGCACCGGGCCATCGAAGCGTTGACGATGCTCGCGACCGCCGAGTATCGGATGGGCGAATGGGACGATGCATCGGTGCACGGCCAGCTGGCGGCGTCGTTGGCCGAGGACGCGGGTCAAAGCTGGCTGCTCGCCGCCGCCCACGCCGCGGCATCCGCGCCGCTCGCCGGACGCGGTGAGTGGGATGCTGCCTCCGCTCATGCCGAGGCCGCTCGGCGGGCAGCCGACGTCGTCGGCGCCGAATACGCTGGGATCGCCCAGGCGGCGCTGGCTGCGGCGGTCATCGCTCGAGCCCGAGGGGACCGCGAATCGGTCATCCGTTCCCTCGAGCCGTTGCTCCCGATCGCCGAGCTCGGCGCGATCGGTGAGCCCGGCGTCCTCGACTGGCCGATTCTCCATGCTGAGGCGCTGGTGGGCCTCAATCGCCTGCGTGACGCCGAGACGGTGGTGGCCCGCTTCTCCCGGCTCGCTCACGAGCGCAACCGCGCTCAGTCGATCGCCGGCGCGGATCGGATCCGGGCGATGCTCGATGCGGCTCTGGGACGGGTCGACGACGCCGAGGTCTCGTTCGTCAGCAGTCTTGGCACCCTCGACGAGGTGGATCTCCCATTCGAGCGCGCGCTCACCGAGCTCGAATACGGTCGATTCCTGATGCACGAGGGATTCAATCGGGCGGCGGTCTGGCAGCTCGAAGCAGCGCGCGAGCGATTCGCCGACCTCGGTGCCCGGCCCTTTGTCACCGAATGTGTTGCGGCCCTCGTGCGCTGCGGGGCGGCGGCGGCCGTTGACGGTGGCCATGCGCGCTGGCGGCTCACCCCCCAGGAGGCGTCGGTCGCCAGACTGGTGGCCACTGGGAGAACCAATCGTCAGGTCGCAGACGAACTCGTGGTGAGCATCAAGACCGTCGAATATCACCTCGCCAACGTGTACGGCAAATTGAGGATCCGGTCGCGACAGGAACTGGTGCCAATCTTCGGTCCGATGGACAGCGGTCGGTCGCCACGAGCCGTCGCCGGCAATTCCAAGGGTGCCGTGGCCGAAAAGACTAGGGTCCTACCCTGGGGAAAATCGGGTGCGTGACTCGTAGAGTCGATGCAAGTGTCCAGCCAGAGGCGTGGTGGTGAGCGGGGACCTGAGGCCTGAGCGTCCGGCCGCATTGACTGTCGGGCTCCTACGCCCATGCATCCTGGCGCACTTGATGAGTGGCGAAACCGTCTATGGCTACGAGCTGCACCACTGGCTCCTGGGGATCGGTGTCGAATGCGACCTGGGCACCGTATACCGGTCGCTCAACACCATGGAATCGGAAGGTCTCCTGCACTCGACCTGGGAGCGGACGGCGGGGGGGCGCAGCCGCAGACGGTACGAGTTGAGCGAGCCGGGGCTGGACATGATTGACGCGTACGTTGCACCGATGGAACAACTCCGGACGGTCGCCACCGAGTTCCTGGACATGCGCAGGGCGTGCGAAAGCCGTGCGTCATCGGAAGCGGCGGAGCACCTTCGTCATCCGGCGACGCCGCGCGATTCCGGTCTGAGCGGCGTCGCGCCGCTACCCATATCCGCGCGACGCGGATAAGTGCGCACGACACGGATTGACGCGCCCTGTCCTGGTGACCACAGTCGGATGAGCGAGGCGGTTGTCGCGAGGACGTGCCGCCCTCGATAGTCGCTGCCAACTGCTCACAAAGGAGGAGGTTGGATGGCCACGGACACCGTGCCGTATGGGCGAAAGACCCAGAGGGAGTCTCCCGTCTCCGATCTGCACATCGTGTGGATCACCGCCGGACTCGGGTGCGATGGTGACTCGGTATCGATCACCGCGGCGACCCAACCCAGCATCGAGGACGTGCTCCTTGGAGCGATCCCAGGTCTGCCCAAGGTCCACCTCTACAACCCGGTCCTCGCGTACGAGAACGGCGAGGAGTTCATCAAGTCCTGGCACGCAGCTGCCAATGGTGAGCTTGACCCCTTCGTTCTCGTGATCGAGGGATCGATTCCCAACGAGACCATCAAGAAAGAAGGCTACTGGGCGGCCGTCGGAACCGACGCCGCGACGGGCCAGCCGATCACCACCTGTGAGTGGATCGATCGCCTCGCCCCGAGGGCGCTGGCGGTGGTGGCCTGCGGCACGTGCGCGACCTATGGCGGCATTCACGCCATGCAGGGCAACCCCACGGGCGCGATGGGCCTGGCCGACTACCTCGGCTGGGACTGGAAGTCGAAGGCCGGTCTGCCGATCGTCAATGTCCCGGGTTGCCCGGTACAGCCGGACAACTTCATGGAGACGGTGCTGTACCTGCTCTACATGGTCGCCGGACTCGCGCCGATCATCCCGCTCGACGATCAGCTGCGCCCGACGTGGCTCTTCGGTGACACCGTGCACGACGGCTGCGATCGCGCGGCCTCCTACGAGCAGGGCGATTTCGCCGCCGACTACAACTCGCCGCGATGCCTTGTAAAGCTCGGCTGCTGGGGACCGGTCGTCAACTGCAACGTTCCCAAGCGCGGCTGGATGGCCGGCATCGGTGGCTGCCCGAATGTTGGCGGCATCTGCATCGGTTGCACGATGCCTGGTTTCCCGGACAAGTTCATGCCGTTCATGGATGAGCCGCCCGGAGCGCACCTCTCCACAGGTGTCATCGGCGTGTATGGCACCGCAATCCGCGCTCTCCGCAAGGTCACCAACACGACTGTCAACAAGGAGCCCAGATGGCGGCACACGCGGCCTGAGCTCACCACCGGCTACAGGCCGACGACGTACTGAGGAGAACCGAAGAATGACAGTCGTTGAGAAGGACGCAACCCGGACCAAGGATCCGGTCCTTGTCGATGTCTCCTGGGACCCGATCACCAGGATCGTGGGCAGTCTCGGCATCTTCACGAAGATCGACTTCGCAAATCGTGTCGTCGCAGACTGCCGGAGCACCTCGTCGATCTTCCGCGGCTACAGCATCTTCATGAAGGGCAAGGACCCGCGGGACGCGCACTTCATCACGAGCCGGATCTGCGGCATCTGCGGTGACAATCACGCCACCTGCGCCACGTACGCACAGAACATGGCGTTCGGCATCAGGCCGCCGGCGATGGCGGAGTGGATCGTCAACCTGGGTGAAGCCGCCGAGTACATGTTCGACCACAACATCTTCCAGGACAACCTGCTCATGGTCGACTTCTGCGAGCAGATGGTGAAGGAGACCAATCCGTCGGTCCTGGCTCGCGCCGAGAACACGCCGGCCCCGCATGCGGCGGATCACGGCTACCGCACGATCGCCGAGATCATGCGTGCGCTGAACCCCTTCACGGGGGAGTTCTACCGCGAGACCCTACACGTCAGCCGCTACACGCGCGAGATGTTCTGCCTGATGGAGGGACGTCACGTCCATCCGTCGACGCTGTATCCGGGCGGTGTCGGCACTGTGCCGACAGTCCAGCTCTTCTCCGACTACCTCGTGCGCCTGATGCGCTACGTGGAGTTCATGAAGAAGGTCGTACCCCTGCACGACGACATCTTCGACTTCTTCTACGAAGCACTTCCGGGCTACGAGGAAGTCGGTCGCCGGCGCATGGACACCGTCTGCTGGGGCTCCTTCAACGATCCCGACGAGTGCGACTACACGTACCGGCACATGACCAACTGGGGCCGGTCCATGTTCGTCACCCCGGGAGTCGTCGTCGACGGCAAGCTGGTCACCACCGACCTGGTCGAGATCAACCGCAACATCCGGATCCTGCTCGGACACTCGTTCTACGAGGACTGGGCCGACGACGGTGAGGTGTTCGTCGAGAAGGACCCGCTTGGCTTCCCGATCGACAAGCGCCATCCGTGGAACCAGACGACCATCCCGAAGCCCGGGAAGCGCGATTTTGACAAGAACTACAGCTGGGTCATGTGCCCGAGGTACCTGCACGAGGGCGAGCACCTCGCCATGGACACCGGCGGCGGCGCGTTCGCTCGCCTGCTCGCGACCTCGCTCGCGGGCATCGTCGATGTCGGCTACCTCAAGGCGACGGGCACCAGCACAAAGATCTACCTGCCGAAGACCGCCTCCAAGCCGGAGGTTGAGTTCGAATGGAAGGTTCCGAAGTGGAGCAACGCCATCGAGCGTGACCGGGCGCGCACCTACTTCCAGGCCTACGCGGCGGCTGCGGCGCTGCACTTCCTGGACAAGGCGTTCGAGGAGTTGAACGCCGGGCGCACGGACACCTTCACCCCGTTCACGGTGCCGGATGAGGCGATCGGCTGCGGCTTCCACGAGGCTGTGCGCGGCGTGCTCTCGCACCACGTGGTCATCCGTGACGGGAAGATCGCCAACTACCATCCGTACCCGCCAACTCCATGGAACGCGACCCCACGCGACATGTATGGCACGCCGGGACCGTACGAGGACTCGGTCCAGAACACCCCGATCTTCGAGGAGAACGGGCCGGACAACTTCAAGGGCATCGACATCATGCGGGCGGTGAGGAGCTTCGATCCCTGCCTGCCGTGCGGTGTGCACATGTATCTCGGCAACGGCAAAGTGCTGGAGACTCGGCACTCGCCGAACTTCGGCCCGCAACCATGAATGGCAGCATCAGCACGCATTCTTGAGGAGCGCGAGCTCCAAAAACGTCTTGCCCACGTCGACACCTTGGTCGGGGAGCTCCAGAAGCTCCCCGACCTTGCGTCGCGCGCAATGGTCGAGGAGTTACTCTCCACCGTGCTCGACCTTCATGGTGAGGCGCTGTCGCGAATGCTCGACGCGCTCGGACCGCGAGGGGAGCCGGCAACCGACAAGCTGCTGGAGCGTTTGGCAGCCGATGACCTGATTCGGGGCGTGCTGCTGCTGCACGGACTGCATCCGATGGACCTGCGCACCCGCGTCGAGGGCGCGCTCGAGTCGGTCCGGCCGTATATGCGATCTCACGGCGGAGGCGTCGAACTGCTGGGCGTGTCCGGCGATACCGTTCGAATACGTCTTGAGGGCCATTGCCAGGGATGTCCGTCGTCGATGGTCACGCTTAAGCTCGCTGTCGAGAAGGCGATCTACGAGGCGGCGCCCGACGTTGCCGCGATCGAGGTCGTGCAACCCGACGACGCCGCCACGCTCGGGCCGCCGCAGATTGCAGGTCTGGTTGCGCTTCCGGTCATCGGCTCCGCTCCGACCCGGGGGCCGGTGCTGCGTCCGAGTGTCGAGCCGTCCGGCGAGTGGGTCACGCTCGCGGCACGCGCCACCCATGTCGACAACGGCGAAGTCGTGAAGACCACCGCCGACGGCGATGCGATCCTGATCGCTCGAACCGGCGACGTGTTCTACGCGTACATTGCCAGGTGTCCGGCGTGCGAGGGTGCCATGGAGGGAGCAGCGCTCGACGGGGCAGTGCTCGTCTGCGACCTCTGCCGCGCGCGGTACGACATCCGTCGTGCCGGCGCCGGCATCGGGTCGGACTTCCGCATCGAGCCGCTCCCGCTCCTCGAGGAGTCGGGGGTCTTTCGCATCGCGATCCCAGCCCGACTGTCATGAGCACCACGGCTCGCCTTCCCGGACTCCGCGGCCTCATCCGCGAGCGCGTGCCCGCGGAACGTTGTGAGCTGTGCAGCGCCGAGCTCTCGCCGCATCCGCATCATGAGCATCTTTTCGAGCCCACGACGCGCCAGATCCACTGCAGCTGCACCCCGTGCGCGATCCTGTTTCCCGCCGACGCGGAGAAACGCTACCGTCGTGTATCTCGGCGCCTGCTCTATCTGACCGACTTCGCGATGGACGACATGCAATGGGAGTCGCTTGCAATTCCCGTCAACATGGCGTTCCTCCACACGAGCACGAGTGCCGAGGGGGTGCGTGCTTTCTACCCGAGTCCCGCCGGAGCGACCGAGTCGATGCTCAGCCTCGAGGGATGGGACCAGCTGGTGTCGGACAACCCCATGCTCGGTCGCCTGGAGCCCGACGTCGAGGCACTCCTCATCAATCGTGTGAGCGGGGCTCGCGATCATTACATCGCGCCCATCGACCGGTGCTACGAACTGGTTGGTCTCATCCGGATCAGCTGGCGCGGGCTGAGCGGAGGGCAGGAGGTCTGGGACCGCATCAACACCTTCTTTGCCGACCTGCGCAGTGGAGCGACCGAGAGGGGACGCACGCATGCCTGACCTGGACCTCGAGGTCGTCTCCGCCGGCGCCGAGCCTGACACGCTGATTCCGATCCTGAATTTCCGGGTCAGGATCAACGAGCGCGAGGGTCATCGCATCGACTCGATCTCGCTCCGGTGTCAGATCATGGTTCAGGCGACACGAAGGACGTATGCCCCGGGCGAGCAGGAAGCACTGCTGGATCTCTTCGGCAAGCCTTCGCGCTGGGGCACCACGCTGAAGACGATGCTCTGGACACACGCGAGCACCGACGTCGTGGGTTTCGTGGGGTCAACGGAGACCATCGTCCCCGTGCCCTGCACGCACGATCTGACCATCACCGCAGGAAAGTATTTCTTCGCGCTGGAAGACGGCGAGGTTCCGCTGATGTTCCAGTTCAGCGGCACCATCTTCTGGCGCGACGAGGAGGGAAGCCTGCAGGTTGCGCCGATCCCATGGTCGAAGGAGTCTGCGTACCGTCTCCCGGTCTCGACGTGGCGCGCCCTGATGCAGGAACACGACCCGGACAGCGCCTGGCTGTGCCTCCGTCGCGACACGGTGGATCGCCTCAACCGTTACAAGGCGCACTCCGGGGTGCCCGGCTGGGATGAGGCGCTCGCTCGCCTCCTCGCCGGTACTGAAGAGTCTGCTCCAATCGGGACCGCGTAGCCATGAGCCAGAGCATGCTCGACCGCCTCGTGGCGGCCACGCTGTATGAGGGTTACATCCTGTATCCGTACCGGCCGTCGTCGGTGAAGAACCAGGTGCGCTGGACCTTCGGTGGCGTGCACCCGCGTGCCTGGAGCGAGGCGTCGAGCGGCACCGACCCGTGGATGGCGCAGACGGAGTGCGTGCTTCGCGCGACCGATGCCTCGTCCGTCAGCGTCCGGGTCCGGTTTCTGCACTTGGTGACGAGAACGGTCGCGAAGCTCGACCCGCCGAGCAGCGCGCTCGACAGCGAAGCGGTCGGACGGCTCGAGGATGTTGATGAGTTGCGCGTCGCCGGCATCAACCATCGCGGTTGGGAGGAGGCGACCGAGGTGTCGATCGACTGCGGGACGCACACGCTGCCTGCGCTCCTCGAGCGCGAAGCGGTGGTGGAGCGCACCTGGCCTGCCCAGGATGAGGTGGAACCGCTTGTCGACGAGGAGGGGCAGATCGTCGGTGTCCTGCAGCGCGAGCGTGAGCCCCTGTCCGCCGATGTCACCGTGACCGCGGAGCGCGCCGGCGAGGACCTCGTTCGCGTGAGCGTCATGGTGCGCAACGCGAGCTCGTTCAAGGTGGATGGCGATCGCGACCGGGAGCGTGCGTTGCGCTCGTCGCTGGTCTCGACGCACGCGATCCTGGTGACCGAGCACGGCGAATGGCTTTCCCTCGCAGATCCGCCTGCCGATGCCGTCGACGCTGCCGCCGGGTGCCGGAACGTCGGCCTCTGGCCGGTGCTCGTCGGGGAGCCGGGGACGTCCGACACGATCCTCGCGTCGCCGATCATCCTCGAGGACCATCCCCAGGTCGCCCCCGAGTCGTCGGGTGACCTCTTCGATGCGACGGAGATCGACGAGATCCTGAGCTTGCGAATTCTCGCGCTCACGGATGACGAGAAAGCCGAGATGCGAGCGGCGGACGCCCGGGCGCGTGCGCTGCTCGATCGAACCGAGGCGTTGACCGGCGACGACCTGATGCGGATGCACGGGACGATTCGCGAGGTGCGACCGGTCATCGGAGACCGAAGGTGACCTCCTTCGACCTCGGTGGCTGGGACCCGGCCGGCACGGGTAGCACCACGGAGTCGGTGCGCTGGGGTGCAGGGCTGCTGCATCTCGGCGACCGCGTCAGAATCCGCCCGCGCCGCCGCGCGGACATCATGGACATCGCTCTGGACGGTCGAACCGCGATCGTCGAATCCATCGAACGCGACTACGAGGACGTCATTCACGCCGCATTGCTCGTCGACGACGACCCGGGCAAGGATCTCGGCGCGCTGCGCCAGCCGGGGCACCGCTTCTTCTTCGGTCTCGACGACCTGGAGCGGATCGAATCCGCGGAGGGGGAAGGATGAGCGACGCCACCATCCTCGTCGCGGGGATCGGCAACATCTTCCTGGGCGATGACGGCTTCGGTGTTGAGGTTGCACGCGAGCTCGCGTCTCGAGACCACCCGGAGAGCGTCCGCGTCGTCGATTTCGGCATCCGCGGGTTCGACCTCGCGTTTGCGCTCCTCGATGATCCGACCGCGACCATTCTTGTCGACGCGATGCCTCGCGGGGAGCGGCCTGGCACGGTCTACGTCCTCGAGCCGGATTTCGATGCGGACGCGATGTCATCGCAGCCGGATCACTCAGACGGCTCGTTCCAGGGCCATGCCATGACGCCCGACTCCGTGTTCGCGCTGGTTCGCACGCTCGGCGGAAAACCGCGCAACATCACTGTCGTGGGGTGTGAGCCGCTGACCCTCGGGCCCGAGAACGAGGGATACATGGGACTCAGCGAGCCGGTTGCGGAAGCCGTCCCCGAGGCGGTTGCGATCGTCGAGCAACTGCTCTCGCGGCTGGTCCCCACAGGGAGTGCGTCCTGATGCACGAGCTCGGCCTCGCGGAAGGCATCATGACGGTCGCAATGGACATGGCTGAGGGACGCACGGTGACCCGCATCGCCGTGCGTATCGGCCAGGAGCAGCGCATCGTCCCCGACAGCCTTGAATTCGGATTCCAACTGCTCGCAGAGGGCACGATCTGCGAAGGCGCGACGTTGCAATGCCTTGTCGTGCCTGGGGGCCACGTGCTCGTCGACGAGGTGGAGCTCGATGGAGATCCGCCGACGATCCTCAGGCGCCCCGGAGCTCCGGTCGTCGAGCCCCCGCACGAACACGCACATCCCGGCCACAGCGGCGTCAATCCGACGCCGGTCACATCATCACAGGCACAAGGAGGAGCTTAGGTGTCGCTCATGCTCGGCAGCCAGAACAGTGCGCTGCGCACCATCGCGCAGTGGTTGATCCTCGGAGCCATCGTTGGCGCCGTCCTCAACTCGAAGGACATTCAGCGGTATCTCAAAATCCGGTCGATGTAGAAGGACAAGATTTCGCCGTGGCACGTTTTCGCGTGAACACCGCCGGATCGACGGTCAAGGTCGGCCTCCGGGTCAACCTTCACCCGTCGCACATCGATGCCAACGCGCTCAGCGGATTCATGGAATGCGAGCTCGACGAGCAGGGCCAGCCGCGCCTCGATCAGCCGTACAGCGCGGAGTTGACGCTGCCGGTCGACGCCATCAAATCGGGGAACGGCATCCAGGATCGCGAGATGCGCCGGCGCTTCGACGTCGGACGCTATCCCACGATCACCGCGAAGGTGACCAAGGGCGAAGCGCTCGGCAGTGGGCGGTACCGCGCGGTAGCGCAGCTCACCATGCACGGGCAGACGCGCGACGTCGTCGGAGAGGTTCAACTCGGCCTCAACGGGACGACGATGACAATCGACGGGCAGCAGGTGATCAACGTCAAGGAGTTCGGCATCGATCCTCCGCGTCTGATCATCCTCAAGGTGGAACCGGATGTGGACATTCAGGTCCACATCGTGGCGGAACAGGAGTCATAACGAAACGGTTTGTGGAGTGGAATGCAATGCTTGAGAAGCTCGTGATCTTTGGGATCGGCTATGTGCTCGGAACGCGCGCCGGCAAAGAGCGCTTCGACGAGATCGTCGAATCGGCCAAGAAGTTCGCCGCTCGCGATGAGGTCCAGATGGTGGTGAGCCTGGCCACTGGGTTCCTCGAGGACCGGTTCAGCTCGGCTGCGGAGCACCTGCGCGCCGCCTGATGCCATGAGTCTCGCGACCCAACCGCCGCCGACCCGCGCCGCGGACGCAAACGCACCTGCGCGTGACGTGGATGAACGGTGGCGCTTCACGGTTCGCGGCGTTGTCCAAGGAGTGGGATTCCGGCCGTTCGTCTGGAACCTCGCGACCCGTCTTGGCCTCAGCGGTTCGGTCTGCAACACGTCCGGCGCGGTCATCGTCGAAGTCGAAGGCAGGCGTCCGGCGCTCGAGGCTTTCGCCACCGCACTGCGCACCGAGACACCACGGCTCGCGCATATCGATGCCGTCGAATCCGCGGCACTTGCGGCGGTCGGCGAGCGCGGCTTTCGTATCGTCGAGAGTCGAACCGTCGAGGGTGACTATCAGCCGATCGCTCCCGATGCGGCGACGTGTCCGGAGTGCGTCGCCGACATTCTCACCCCGGGCAATCGGCGCTTTGGATACCCGTTCACCAACTGCACCAACTGCGGCCCACGGTTCACGATCATCGAGGACGTCCCGTATGACCGTCCCCTGACGACGATGCGCCACTTCACGATGTGCGAGGCGTGCGTGCGGGAGTACGAGGACCCGGCGGATCGTCGCTTTCACGCGCAACCGAACGCGTGCCCCACGTGTGGTCCACGCCTCTGGTGTGCAGATGCGAGCGGTGTTGCACTGCGGGGCGACCCGATTGATCGTGTTGCGGGCTTGATCGCTCGCGGGGAGATCATCGCGATCAAGGGGCTCGGTGGCTTCCAGCTCTGCTGCGACGCAACCAGCGACGCGGTGGTCGGACGTCTGCGGCAGCGCAAGCACCGGCCTGGCAAGCCGTTCGCGGTCATGGTCGCGGACATCGCCGCGGTGCGTGATCTCTGTCAGGTCGGCGACGAGGAGGCCGCGTTGCTCGCGGGGTCGACGCGGCCGATCGTGCTCCTGCAACCAAGGAATCGCGGCGCACGCGTGATCGCGGACTCCGTGGCGCCGGGGATTGCTGAGATCGGCGTGATGCTTCCGTACACGCCGGTGCATCACCTGCTCCTGCGGGCGGCATCCGGGCCGCTGGTGATGACGAGCGGCAACGTCAGCGAGGAGCCGATCGCCAAGGACAACGCCGAGGCCGTGGAGCGGCTCGGCCACATCGCCGACGGCTTTCTCCTGCATGATCGCGAGATCTATGCCCGGTACGACGACTCCGTGGTCCGGGTCGTCGACGGAACGCCGCGCATGATCCGCCGCGCTCGAGGGTACTGCCCGCTTCCCGTGCGCATCGACTCCGGCGACAGGGCAGTCCTCGCGCTCGGCGCGCATCTCAAGAACACGTTCTGCGTGCTGCACGATGGCAACGCCTTCACCGGCCCGCACATCGGGGATCTCGACAGCCCGCGCACCCTTGGCCACCAGGACGAGGCCTTGCGGACCTATCTTCGGCTCTTCCGCTTGACCCCGGACACTGTTGCGGCCGACCTGCACCCCGACTATGCTTCGACACGCCTTGCGGAGCACTGGTGGGATGCCGGAGCACGCGCAGTCCGCGTCCAGCATCACCATGCCCACATCGCCAGCGTGCTCGCCGAGCACGGCCTCAGGGGTAGCCTGCTCGGCGTCGCCTTCGACGGCGTCGGGCTCGGACCAGATCAGTCCATATGGGGCGGCGAGTTTCTCCTCTGCGACGAGCGGTCGTACCGGCGTGCCGGTCACATTGCAGCGGTGCGCCAGCCGGGCGGCGATGCCTGTGCTCGAGAGGGGTGGCGTATGGCGATCGCGTATCTTGCGGCGGCCGGCGAGCTCGCCGACGAACCGCCCGCGTGGTTCGGCGAGGCGCAGGACGCGCCCGACCAGCGTCAGTGGCGTCTCGTGTCCCGCCTCGCCGCGTCGGAGGCGGCTCCGATCAGCACCAGCGCGGGGCGGCTCTTCGACGCCGTCGCCAGCCTGCTCGGAGTTGCACAGGTATCGACCTTCGAAGCCGAGGCGGCGATGCGCCTTGAGTCGATCGCGACCGCATCCGGCGATCCGTCCTCAGTCGAGGTCCTCGACGTCGGAGGCGGCGACGACTCGATCGTGCTCGACACCGTGGGTCTCGTGCGGACGCTCTTCCAGGAGCGACAACGTGGCAGGCCGGTCGACGATCTCGCGGCAATGTTCCATGAAAGCCTGGCACGTGGCATCGTCAACGTGTGCGCTCGGCTCTGTGCTGACGGCGGCGTGAACCGCGTCGCCCTCAGTGGCGGCGTCTTTCAGAATGCCCTGCTCCTGGCTCGCGTGGAGCGGCTCTTGCGCGAACGGGATCTTCTCGTCTATACCAACCAACAGGTCCCGGCCAACGACGGCGGCATCAGCCTCGGCCAGGCACTGGTCGCGGCTTCACAATCCCGAGAAGGTGAGGTGACATGACGGTACAGGTACGACCCGACCGCGACGCTGCGCTCGTCACCGGCCGTGCCTTTCTCGCAGAGCGAGTTGCGGCATCGAACCGTTCCGGTGAAGAGTATTTCGAGAGTCACGCGCACTCGATTGCGGCATGCGCCGCGGCGATGGCGGATCGGTTCTTTTCCGGAGCCACGCTGCTGGTGTTCGGTTCGGGACCGCACGCCACCGATGCGCAGCACAACTCAGTGGAGTTTGTCCACCCGGTGTTGCCGGGCTGCCGCGCTTTGCCGGCACTGTCGCTGACGAACGACATGGCGACGGTGACCGGGATCCTGCACGGAGACACCGCTGTGGATGTCTATGCGCACCAACTGCGGATCCTCGGACGCCCCGGCGATATCGCACTCGCGTTTGCGCACGCCCCCGAGCATCCGTCGATCAGCCGCGGGCTCGAGGCGGGCGCATCGGCGGGGATGCTGACCATCGCGCTCACCTCCGGCGACGGCGTTGCCCGGGAGCAGGCGGACTACGTGTTCCACGTGCGCGGGAGCGATCGGAGCAGCGCCCACGAGCTCCACCTGGCGACGTATCACATGCTGTGGGAGCTCGTGCACATTGTACTCAACCATCGCGGTATTGGAGAGATCTCATGAGCACCGAGTGTCACGACAAAGTCTGCATCACGTGCTCCGATCAGCTCCTCGCAGTGCTCGTCACCGACGTGGACAGCAACGAGAGAGTCGCGCGCGGCACGATCGACGGGTCGGAGGTCGAGATCGGTGTCGACCTCATCGATGGCGTCACCGTGGGGGACGTGCTGCTGTGCCATGGGGGTGTAGCGCTGCAGCGCGGCGTGCCGGCGGAGGTGGGCGCATGACCGAGTCCGGTCGCGATCCCTTCTCCCAACTGCTGTATCCGATGTTGAGCCCGCAGCCGGCCGCGGGTGACCAGCTCGTGCTCGAACTTGCTCGCGCACCGCTGGAAAAGTCGGCGGAGAGCAACCGCCTCCGTCTAGAGCTGCTCGACGAGTTCGGCGATGAGATCGTGAGCGCAGCCCAGCAGATGGCCGCGTCGTTTGCACGAGGCGGGCGCTTGCTGGCACTCGGCAACGGCGGCAGCGCAACGTCGGCGGCGGACATGGTGACCGAGATGCTCGTTCCGTCCGACGGCGCGCGTCCGATTCCTGCGCTCTGCCTCACCAATGACATCGCCGTGGTCACCGGCGTCGGGAACGACGTGGGGTTCGGCGATATCTTCGTGCGGCAGATCATCGCGCTGGGAAGGCCCGATGACGTCGTGCTCGCTGTCTCGACCAGCGGCAACTCGGAGAATCTCGTCCGCGGGCTGGGCGAGGCGCGCCGTCGAGGGATGTCCACCATCGCGATCTGCGGGTACGACGGGGGACGGCTTGCCCGCGAGCAGACGAGCGATCACTGCTTTGTCGTTCGATCCAGCAGCGTCCACCGGATTCAGGAGGTGCAGATGACCCTCTATCACCTCCTCACCGAGTTGGTGCAACGCGCACTTGAAGGAGAGCCGGCATGTGCCTAGCGATTCCCGCCCGTCTCGTCGAGTATGTCGACGCGGACCGTCTGTATGGCAAGGTGGAGCTCGGCGGCGTGCAACGGCGCATCAATACGTCCCTGCTGGTCGGCGAGGATGCCACTGAGCCCGGTGAGTACGTGCTCGTGCATGTGGGCTTCGCGCTCAGCCGCGTCAGCGAGACGGAGGCCGCGGAAACGCTGCGCATCCTCGAGGAGATGGGCCCGGCGTATCACGATGAGGTGGACCAGATCCGGCAATGGCAGGCGATGGAGGATGAGCTGGTCGGCGCCAACTACCGCGAAAGCAACGGGAAGGCCACCGTATGAAATTCGCTGACGAATTCCGCGACGCGGATCTCGCCCGCGCGCTGGGCGCGCGCATCGCCGGCGAGGCAGGTGACAAGCACTGGAAGATCATGGAGGTTTGCGGCGGCCACACGCACACGATCTTCAAGTACGGCATCGAGGACCTCCTTCCGAGCAATGTCGAGCTCGTGCACGGCCCGGGTTGCCCCGTATGCGTGATCCCGATGGGACGCCTCGACGACGGCATCGCCGTCGCCCATCAACCCGGAGTCATCTTCACGTGTTTCGGTGACCTGATGCGCGTCCCCGGGAGCGAAGGCAGCCTGCTCGACGCCAAGGCGGCGGGCGCTGACGTCCGCATGGTCTACTCGCCACTCGACGCGCTGAAGATCGCGCAGCAGAATCCCGATCGCAAGGTCGTCTTCTACGCCATCGGGTTCGAGACCACCGCGCCGTCGACGGCACTGACGTTGATGCGCGCGAAGGCCGAGGGGATCCGCAACCTCTTCGTGTTCTGCAACCACGTCACGATCATCCCGCCGATGAAGGCGATCCTCGACTCGCCGGATCTTCAGCTGGACGGCTTCCTCGGCCCGGGACACGTGTCCACGGTGGTCGGGATCCGGCCCTTCGAATTCGTGACCTCCAACTACAACAAGCCGGTGGTCGTGGTGGGATTCGAACCGCTCGACATCCTTCAGGGCGTGCACATGATCATCCAACAGATCCACGAGGGACGATGCGAGGTCGAGAACCAGTACAAGCGCGTGGTCCACGATGACGGGAACCCCAAGGCACTCGAGGTGCTCGCGCGCGTGTTCAAGTTGCGCTCGCATTTCGAGTGGCGCGGTCTCGGCTTCATCAGCCAGAGCGCCCTCGAGCTCCAGGACGAGTTCGCGGAGCACGACGCGGAGAAGGTGTTCTCGGTGCCTGGCGTGCGCGTCGCCGACCCCAAGGCATGCCAGTGCGGCGAGGTGCTCAAGGGCGTGCTCAAGCCGTGGGAGTGCAAGGTGTTCGGCACGGCGTGCACACCGGAAACGCCCATCGGCACCTGCATGGTGTCGTCGGAGGGCGCGTGCGCCGCGTACTACAACTTCGGCAGATACTCCAGGGCGCGTGAGCGCGAACGCGTGCTTGCCTCCGGCGATCGCCCGGATGCCAGCGGCAACGGCCACACCAACGGGTCGGTGTCCGAGCACGATCTCCGACCGATTCCGGTGCAGGCGCGATGACTGACACAGTCGTCCAGCCAGGCAGTGGTGCCGCGATCAAGGCCGCGTCGGCCCGCATCGCGGACCCCGAACAACGGGTGCTCGAGCGCATCGCCGAGATTCGCAAGCGCAAACCGTCGATGCGCGAGGACGCCATCACCATGAGCCACGGTGCGGGAGGCAAGGCGAGCCACACCCTGGTCACCGCGCTTTTCGGCGACATCCTGAGCAACCCCGTGCTCGACCAACTCGGCGACCAGGCGGTGCTGCAGCTCCCCGGCGTGGACAGCATCGGGCTCGCGGTCACCACGGACTCGTTCGTGGTGAGCCCGCTCTTCTTCCCGGGGGGTGACATCGGCGAGCTCGCGGTCAACGGAACGATCAATGACCTTGCGGTCGGTGGCGCGACCCCGCTCGGCATCTCGGCCGCGTTCATCCTCGAGGAAGGTCTGGATGTTGCCACGCTCCGTCGAGTCGTCGAGTCGATGCGTCGCGCCGCGGATCGGGCAGGCGTGAACATCGTCACCGGGGACACCAAAGTCGTGCCCCGCGGCAAGGCCGATCAGCTCTTCATCACGACCACCGGCGTGGGCGTGGTCCCGCTGCCGCAGCGCGTGGCGATCCCGCGCATCGTGCCGGGAGACGTCGTGCTGCTCAGTGGCGCGATGGGCGACCATGGCAGCACCGTGATGCTCGCCCGCGGCGACGTCGATCTCGAAGCCGACAACCTCCGCAGCGACACCATGGCACTGCACGGGTTGACCGCTGCGCTGCTCGGCGACGGCATCGATGTGCACTTCATGCGCGACGCGACTCGCGGCGGCGTGGCCACCGTCCTCAACGAGATCGCGCAGTCTGCCGGCGTGGCTGTGGCGATTGACGAGGCGTCGCTCCCGGTGCACGACGAGGTTCGCGGCGTGGCCGAAATCCTCGGGATCGATCCTCTCTACATCGCCAATGAGGGCAAGCTCGTCGCGATCGTGGCGAAGGAGCATGCCTCGCGTGCGCTCGAGGTGATGCGCTCTCGCCCGGAGGGCACCGAGGCAGCCGTGATCGGCGAGGTGATGGCCGAGCCCGAAGGCATGGTCTTCATCCACACCGGCTTCGGCGGTACTCGGGTCGTCGACATGCTGATCGGAGACCCTCTGCCCCGTATCTGCTGAGGAGAGTTGGCAAGCGAACTGACGTACGCTGCGAGGTGGCGTACGCTCAGCATGCCGACAACCTCACAAGAGCCGTGATCGCCTCATGGATCCCCAGGCCTGGATCGAGCCAGATGAGCCGAACGCAGACGGCGCTGGCCCGCCGAAAGCGGGTGTGCGCATTCAAGCGGTCGTGTGCGGGCGGTGCGGCTGGCCCAACGCCTGCCGGATTCAGAGTGGGATGCGAACCCTGCGATTCATGTGCCAGTGGTGCGAGCGGATGACCACCGGCATCGTCGACCCGTCGATCAAGCGCAACGTCATCTTTTAGCCTGCGGGGACGGTGTCCCGTCCGAGGGCCGCCCCTCCGGCGCCTCGGTGAACCAGCGGCTCTTGAAGATGTCCTCGGCCTCGATCCGCATCAGATCGTCTCGCGACACCAGCTTCCCGTCCGAGACGAGCCGGTTTGCCTGCCTGAGCCGCGCTCGTTCCAGGGCATTGCGAACACTTCGGGCATTCGCAAACCGCGGCTGTGGCATGCGCCGGGACATCAACTCCCGGAAGGCCGGCTCCGCTTCGCTCGAGAAGGTGTAGCGCTGGCGGTCGAGCATGATCCGTGCGATCGCGACCAACTCATCCAGGGTGTAGTCGGGGAAGTCGATGTGGTGTGCGATGCGTGATCCCATCCCCGGGTTGCTGCTGAAGAACTGATCCATACGATCTTTGTAACCGGCGAGGATGACCACGATGTCGCTGCGCTGGTTCTCCATGACCTGCAAGAGAATCTCAATCGCCTCTTGGCCATAGTCGCGCTCATTCTCCTGACGGTGCAGGTAGTACGCCTCGTCGATGAAGAGCACGCCGCCCATCGCGCGCTTCAGCACTTCGCGTGTCTTCGGCGCCGTATGACCGATGTACTGTCCGACCAGTTCGTCGCGCGTGACCGCGACCAGGTGTCCTTTGGCGAGGTAGCCGAGGCGATGGAGCACCGTCGCCATCCGCATCGCGACCGTCGTCTTGCCCGTGCCCGGACTCCCCGTGAAGGACATATGGAGGTTGGGACGTTCCGCCTCGAGCCCGAAACGGCGGCGAGCCATGTCGACGACCAGGAGCGCCGCGACCTCGCGGATGCGGGTCTTGACGGGATCGAGCCCGACGAGCTCGCGATCGAGGTCATCGATCACCTCGAACACGCCGGAGGCACGAGCCTCGGCCTCGACGTTGATGGGTTGTGCGGATGCGAGCTCGGGTTCGGACGCCCCATGCTCGAGCACGCCGTTCCTGGACATGGCCGCCGGTACCGGCTCGGCAACATCGAGCGCGGACGGATGCGGCATCCCGAACGGAACATGGGACTCCTGCGTCATCGCTCAGCGCTCGTAGCGCTCTCCGAGCGGCCGATCCAGCGCGTACGGGTGCAGGGTGTACCGGACCTGTCGATCACGCCCTTCCTGCCGTTCCAGGCGGAAGCCCTTCTCGTCCTTCGGGCGCTGCACGATGAAGCTCAGCGCGGTGGTCTGACGGCCGAGCCTCCGGTCGTACGCGTTCACCCGGATGTACCGGGCGGGGTACGCATCGCGACATCGCTGCACCTCGAGGAGGATCGCTGCGGGATCCCGCATGTCGAACATCGGCAAACCCCACATCTCCCAGAGGAAGTTGCGGGGATGGGGATCGTCGGTGAACTCCACCGACATCGCCCAGTCATTGTCCAGCGCGTACTGCACCTGCGCTCTCAATTGCGCGTCGGTGAGCGGGGGAAGGTACGAGAACGTTCCCTGAGTGACATGCATGTGGATGCTCCCTAGGCCGGCGTTGCCGTGGTGGCGACATCGGGCGTATCGGTGGATTCGTAGTTGAAGCTGATGTCGCCCCAGACGTCGAGAGCGGCACGCAGCGGAGCGCACCAGCGTCCGGCCGCGCGCAGGATCTCTGGCCCCTCGGTGAAGTAATCGCGGCCCTCGTTCCGTGCCTGGACGATCAGCTCGACGGCAGTGCGGTTGGCGGTTGCGCCGGCGGCGACACCCATGGGGTGGCCGATCGTGCCACCGCCGAACTGGAGGACGACGTCCTCACCGAGATAGTGGATGAGCTGGTGCGTCTGGCCCGCATGGATACCGCCCGATGCAACCGGCATCACGCCGGGCATGGATCCCCAGTCCTGGTCGAAATAGATCCCGTGCAGCGGTTCGCGCGAAATGAACCCGTTGCGGAGCGTGTCGTAGTAGCCCTGCACCATGTTCGGGTCGCCTTCGAGCTTGCCGACGACGGTCCCCGCATGGATATGGTCGACACCGAGCAACCTGCACCACTTTGCGATCACGCGGAAGCTCACGCCGTGATTCTTCTGACGTGTGTACGTCCCGTGGCCGGCTCGATGGAGGTGGAGGAGCACGCCGTTGCGGCGCGCCCACTTCGACATCGAGGTCATCGCGGTGAAGCCGACGGTGAGATCCATCATGATGATGACGCTGCCGAGCTCCTTGGCGAATTCGGCGCGCTCGTACATGCTCTCCATGTCGCCGGCGGTGACGTTGAGGTAATGCCCCTTGATCTCACCGGTTTCAGCCATCGCCTTGTTCACGGCCTCCATCGAAGAGAGATAGCGATCGCGCCATCGCATGAAGGGCTGGCTGTTGATGTTCTCGTCATCCTTGGTGAAATCGAGTCCGCCGCGCAGCGCCTCGTACACGACGCGACCGTAGTTGCGCGCCGAAAGCCCGAGCTTCGGCTTGGTGGTGGCGCCAAGGAGCGGTCGGCCGTACTTGTTGAGGTACTCCCGCTCCATGACGATGCCGTGGGGCGGTCCCTGGAAGGTATTCACGTAGTGCAGCGGAATGCGCATATCCTCAAGCCGCAGCGCGCGCAATGCCTTGAAACCAAAGACATTTCCGATGATCGAGGACGTGAGGTTCGCGACCGACCCTTCCTCGAAGAGATCGAGCGCGTAGGCGATCAACGCGATGTACTGACCCGGCATACCCGGAACCGGGTCCACCTTGTACGCCTTGGCCTGATAGTGCTCATGCGCGGTGAGACGGTCGGTCCACACCACTGTCCATGTTGCTGTCGATGACTCGCCCGCGACCGCTGCTGCAGCCTCCTCGGGCGGGACGCCATCCTGCGGAGTGATCCGGAACGCGCAGAGGATATCGGTGTCCTTGGGCACATAGTCGGGTTCCCAGTACCCCATCTGCGCATACGGAATGACGCCTGAGGACCAGCGATCGGTCGTTGCGTCCCTCGGGGGAGTTTCGATTGCCGTCATGGGTGCGTCTCCGTGGGGCTGACGCGTGGCGACGCCAGCTGATGGGTGATCGCCGCGTAGTCGTCTGCCTTGACGCGGACGAGCAACGACTTCTGGGCGCTGAGAATTCGATGGGCGAGGATGAGCTGGGTGAGCCCGAGTGGGTCGCTGTGGCGGCGCCCCAGCGGCTCGTCGTAGCTGCCGATTTCCTTCTGCCGGAGACGGTGCAGGTGATGGTGGAGCGCACTCGCGTGATCCCAGACGACGCGCTCGATCCGCTCGGCATCCGCCGTTGAGATGCGTCCGTCGATCTCGATCACGTCGGACTGGCGGCCGTCCTCGTCCGCGATGTCGTTGCGCAAACGGACCGTGGTTCCGTTGTCGAGCCCGTGCTCGAACGCGAGTTGTGGCATCGAGTGCCGCTGCGTGAGCCGCACATTGAGATGGTCGGTGATTCCGGGCGACAGATCGTTGTTCGGCAGCGAGAAGCGCACGACGAGATCGGCCTGCGCGCGCTGGGGTTGGATGTGCGCCTCGGCGTCCTCGCGCCGTGCCTCGATCTCAGCCCGGACCTGCGACTCGTCGTAGCCGCGTTTGGCGACATCGCGCTGCAGCTTCCACTTGACGCGCAGTGTCGTTTCGGGATCGAGCCAAACCTTCAGGTCGAAGGCTTCGCGAATGCCGGGGAGCAGGAACGGGTGCAGGCCCTGGACGATCACGACCTCGTTCGGCTTGATTCGCTCCGGGTCCTTGAAGGTGCCGTCGGCGTGGTCGTACACCGGCTTGGAGATCGCCTCGCCACGCTTGAGCGTCCACAGCTGTTCCTCCATCAGCGCGAAGTTATTGGCGCGCGGGTTGAGCGGGGTCACCCCGATGAGAGCGCGCTCGCGGCGGTCGAGCGAGTGGTAGTCGTCCAGGCACACGGTTGTGATGCGCTCGACCCCGAGGAGGTCGTAGAACGCCGATACGAGCGTCGACTTCCCGCTGCCACTGTCGCCACCGATCCCGACGAAGATCGGCGCCATCGCCTTGGGACCGCCGCTCATCGGCATGTCAGTCTACGGACGGCGCCACGGTGGATAAGAACCATGCAAGGACAATAGTGCGGCACTATTCTGCCGTCCAATGCATGATTCTCATGTTTTCAATAAGATCCTGTAATGGAAACCAATCTCGAACGCAGCATCACCCTTCGCCAGCTGCGCATCTTCACGAGCGTGATCGAGCACCGCAGCTTCACGCGGGCGGCTGAAGAGCTCTCGCTGACTCAGCCGGCCGTGACCCATCAGATGCAGGCGCTCGCCCGTGGCGTCGGCCAGCCGCTTCTCGATCCCGGGAGCCGCGCCCCGGTGCTCACCGCAGTGGGCCTGGCGCTCCACGAGCGGGCCGGCCGGATCCTGGCCATGGTCGGTGACGCGCAGGAGGCGATCGAGGACGTCGCCGGTCTCCGAGCCGGTCGGGTCCGCGTCGCGGGGGATACCACTGTCGGGATCTACGTGCTCCCGGATGCAGTTGCCGCGTTCCATCGTGAGCATCTCCGGGTCGCCCTCAGCCTCGACGTTGTCAACCGGGCCCAGGTGCGCGAGCTGATCCTCGGAGGGGCTGCCGATGTCGGGGTGGTCGGCACGCTCTGGGAGGACGACGCGCTGGCCGCGGAGCCCTTCCTCGAGAACTCCTTGATGTGCTTCTGCGCACCTGGTCATCCGCTGGTGGAGCGCGAACCCTTGCAACCGATCGATCTGCTCGACGGTCCGCTGCTCCTCCGCGAACGCGGATCAGGCACGCGCGAGTCGGCCGAACGGATCCTCCGCGCCGCCGGTGCCGAGCCCGTCGCGGCGATGGAGATGGCCAGCAACGGCGCCCTGAAACGCGCGGTGGCGGGAGGCCTGGGTGTGACCGTGCTCTCGACCTACGCGGTCCGGCTCGAGCTGCAGCTCGGGCTGCTCCAGCCGCTGCGGGTGCATGGATTCCCGGTGGAGCGGATGTGGCACGTGACCTGGTCGCGGGACCGGCTCCTGAGCCCGGCCGCCACCGCCTTCAAGGCGTTTCTGCACAGCTCCGAGTGGCGGGCGTCGCTGCTTATTCCACTCGGGAGCGAGTAGCGCGCCGGGCCCTGGCGACGGTGTCAGGAAGGTGCCGTTGAACTCATGGCACCGACGCTCGAATTGACGCGTCGAAGTCCATCAGCCGCCAGGAATCCCGCGGGCACGCCCAGCGCGCCGGCTGTCACGAGCGCGGACGCCCAGACCGGCCGCCTTCGCCTTCTCGGCGACGCCACGGCGATCCAGTTCGGCACGAACTCGCTCAGCCGTCTCATCTCCGACGCGGCGTGCGAACGCAGCGAGACGGTCCGCTGTGCCGCCCGCGAGACCTCCCGAGCCGCCAAGCATGTCGTCGATCGACACGTGGTCGTCAGAGGCCGCGGTGGCTGCTGACGCGCGGCCGTATTTCGGAGGCTGAGGGGCGGTGGCGGTATCACCGTGCAACTCGCGGAGCCGTTCGGTCGGCCCGGGCACCTTGTCGGGATCGGGGAATCCCGAGGCGACGCGTCGGTCTCGGTCGCCTTCATTCTGGTCTGCCATGGTGTCGACCTCCGTGTCAGGCTATGGCGATATCTGATAGTAAGACTATCACTCCCGCGCCAACTGCGAAGCGGACTGGCTGAGTGCGGTTCCGGGCGATTTCCGGATCACGACTAGACTTGCGCGCCGTCGTGCTCTCTCGGATTCCCCTTGCCGACCCTGGGGAGCCGGACCTCCGCTCACCGGTCCGGTTCCTCTTCTGGATCGCGCGCGGGCAGCGCCGCACCGTGATCGGCGGTGCCTTCTTCGGCGCGCTCTGGATGGGAACGCAGGGAGTGATCCCGGCGGCGCTCGGCCAGTCCGTCAACGCCATCACCCAGCGCAACGCGTCGGCACTGATCATCTGGGCATCGGTCGTCCTTGCGCTGGGCATCCTCCAGGCGGCGGCTGGCGTACTGCGCCATCGGCGCGCCGTGAGCAACTTTCTCGAGGCCTGCGTGCGCGTACAGCAGCTGGTCATTCGCGCGGCGGTCCGTCTCGGCGCCAGCCTGCCTCGTCAGATCGGCGCCGGCGAGGTGGCCAGCCTGGGCACGACCGACGTGGTGCGCGTCGGCCGGCTGCTCGACATCAGTGCCCGGGGAACGGGCGCGCTCGTGTCGATCGTGATCGTCGCGGTCATCCTCCTGAGCACCTCGCCGCAGCTGGGTCTCGTCGTGCTGGTCGGAGCGCCGATCGCGGCCCTGCTGATCCTCCCGGCGATGGGACCGCTCGAACGTCGCCAGCGGGCGGAGCGGCAACGGCGCGGCGCCGCGTCGACCGTTGCAGCCGATACCGTCGCCGGGCTTCGGGTACTGCGAGGCCTCGGCGGCGAGGCTGACTTCTCGGCTCGGTACGCGCGCACCTCGCAGGAGGTGCGGCACGCGACGGTGCGCACCGCGCTGATCCAGTCCCTGCTGGACGGTCTGCAGGTCCTCCTCCCAGGGGCGATCCTGGTCGCGATCACGTTTCTCGGCGCGCGCCTGGTGCGCAGCGGCTCCATCCCACCCGGAGAGCTCGTCGCCGACTACGCCTACGCCGCGTTCCTCGCTCTGCCGGTGCAGACGCTGATCCAGGCGGCGAGCATCTGGTCCGCGGCAACGGTGGCGGCGGGCCGCATCCTCACCGTGTTGCGCCTCGACGTGGACCTCGCCTCACCGGCAGATCCGGCGGCGGTACCGACGGATGGCGACCTGGTCGACGAGGAGTCAGGGTTGAGCGCACAGCGCGGAGTCCTGACGGCGGTGGTGATCGCTGATCCCGACGTCGCCAGCGCGACCGCGGCACGACTGGGGCGCCTCATGGATCCGTCCGGCCATACGGCGGTGACCCTGGGGGGCGTCGCGCTCGATCGTTTGCCGGTTGGCGAGGTACGGCGCCGCATCCTCGTCCTCGATCGCGATCCGCAACTGTTGGTCGGCTCGTTGCGCGACGCCGTCGATGCTCCGAGCGCGCGGCACGACGCGTCGGACTGGCGGCCGACCGTTGATGAAGCAATAGCGGCCGCGTGCGGCGCCGACATTGTGGCGGGGCTCGGCCAGGGCCTCGACTCGCAGGTCTCGGAGCGTGGCCGCTCGCTTTCTGGTGGGCAGCGCCAGCGCATAGCGCTTGCAGCGGCGCTCCGCGCGGACCCGGACGTTCTGGTGCTCGATGAACCGACGAGTGCTGTCGACGCCCACACCGAAGCAATCATCGGTGAGCGTCTTGGCGCCCTCCGAAGTGGGCGCACGACGGTCATCTTCACCACCAGCCCGCTGCTGCTCGCGCGCGCGGATCGGGTCGCCTTCGTTGATGACGCCACTGTCGTCTCTGGCACGCATTCCCAGTTGATGGACACACATGCGCGCTACCGTCAGGTGGTCACCCGGGGCTGCGATTGAGCCGCGACATTGCGTCCATCCTCCCCGTGGCCGGCGGCCGCGCTGCATGGCGCAGCCTGCGGTCCAGCCTCGCCGAGCGCCGCGGGCTCATCGCCGCGGCCATCGCATTGCAGGTGGCGGCGAGCGCCGCCGGGTTGGTGGGACCGCAGCTGCTCGAGCGAATCATCAACAGTTCCGGCGCACTCACCGACGCCACCATCGACCGCACCGCAGTGCTGTTCAGCATCGCCCTGGTCGTTCAAACGGTGTTCACCGCGGGCGCCCGTGCCTGCGGGGCGCTCACCGGCGAATACGTGCTCGCCCGCCTCCGTGAACGATTCATCTCGACGGTTCTCGCACTGCCGATCGGCGTCGTGGAGCGCGCCGGAACGGGTGACCTGATGACCCGCGCCTCCACGGACGTCGACGACATGTCGCAGGCGGTGCGCCGCGGACTCCCCGAGCTGCTCGTGGCAAGTGTCACCTGCGTGCTCGCGATTGTCGCGCTGGTGGTGACCGCGCCGATCCTCGGTCTGGTTGTCGTCCCGGTGATTCCCCCACTCGTGCTCGCCACCCGCTGGTACCTGCGCCGCGCGCGGCCCGCGTACCAGCGGGAGGCCGCAGCGCAGGCTGTGGTGAACGCCGACCTCCAGGAAACCGTCAACGCTGCGCGCACCATTGAATCATTGCGGCTCGGCGCGCGTCGCATCGCACAGACCGACGATGACATTCGCGATTGGATCGCATGGGAGCGGCGGACGCTGCGCCTGCGCACCGTGTTCTTCGGTTCCTGCGAGGCTGCGTACGTCGTTCCGTTGGTGCTCTGTCTGCTTTTTGGCGGGCTCCTGGCGATGCACGGCCAGCTGTCCATCGGTGCGGTCGCGGCCGCCGCGCTCTACACACAGCAGCTCGTGTCTCCCGTCGACACACTGCTTGCCTGGCAGGACGAGGTGCAGCTTGCGTCTGCCTCGCTCTCGCGCGTGGTCGGAGTTTCCGAGGTGCCGCCTGCGGAGATGACCGAGCGCCTCCCGGCGGATCAGCGTCTCGTCGCGGATCGCGTGCACTTCGCCTACAACGAAGAGGCCGACGTGCTGCACGGCATCGACATCTTGCCTGAGGTGGGCGCGCGGCTTGCGGTGGTCGGACCCAGTGGCGCGGGCAAGAGCACGCTGGCACTGCTCCTGGCCGGCATTCATGCACCACGGACAGGGGCGGTGGAGGTCGGCGGCGTGGAACCGCACCTGCTGGCACCGGAACGTCTTCGCCGCGAGGTGGCGCTCGTCACCCAGGAGCATCATCTCTTCGCCTGCTCACTGCGGGACAACCTCCGACTCGCGCGGGCAGATGCCAGCGACGAGCAGTTGCTCGGAGTCCTGGACGCCGTCGACGCGACGCAGGCGTTCCGCGCCCTTCCGGCCGGGTTGGACACCGTCATCGGATCAGGCGGAACGTCGATCAGTCCTGGATTCGCGCAGCAGATCGCGATCGCGCGGTTGCTGCTCGCCGATCCGCACACCCTCATGCTCGATGAGGCGACCTCCCTGCTCGATTCACGCGCGGCGCGTCACCTCGAGCGGTCGGTGGCCGTGCTGCTCGAGGGCCGCACAGTCATCGCCATCTCGCATCGCCTGCACGCCGCGCACGACGCGGAAATCGTCGTGGTGGTGGAGGACGGTCGCATCAGCGAGTATGGAACTCACGCCGAGTTGTTGAGCGCCGGTGGCGCCTATGCCCGCCTGTGGGACACCTGGCGACAGGATTCATCTGGACCCGGGGATCAGCCGAGCGTGGGGCCAAGGACGCCGACCGCCGATTGAACCGGCAGCACGAATATCTTGCCGTCAGAGCAGACGGTCTGACCATCCTCGAAGCCTTGAACGCTCAGATTGGCGATGACAGGTGCCGCCGTCCCTGGCGTGAGCACACGGACCTTGGCCGCGGTCTCGCAGGGTTGGATGACATCGTCGCCGCTGAAATTGATAAACGCTGCAGGCGCGACTCCGGACGGGCAGCCGTTCGACTCGCCGCACGGTATGACGCTCACTGCATCCGGTCGCGCGCTACCAAAGAACGTGGCCGTGCTTTGTACCGGACGACAGATGCCGGCACGCGGTGGACGCCGTGCGCTACCCCGTGATGGTCGATCTGGGCAATAGCGCCCTCAACATCCGCGCCGCGTCGAGCGCTGACGTATGGATCTGGGGTGCGTCCGATGGCCATGGACTTCTCGTGGCAACGCACAACGGTGGCGTGAGCTGGCAGTCAATGGCGGTCGGCAATGCGCTCGTCGCAGATGTCGAGCTCGCGCATGGAACTGCGTGGGCGGTAACCACCTGCTCGATTCCGACGCCGTGCACGGCGCCGCTGTTCTCGCAACCTGTAGGCGGTGGAACATGGTCGGATCTCGGCGCATTGCCGGCTGCGGTACGGGCGCCGATCGACAACAACTCGACCATCCCACTGGCGCAACTCGTACGTGTCGGCGACGAGGCTTGGATCCTTGATGCCAACCAGCGCGGGTCCGCACTCGTACGCAGCCAGAACAATGGCCGCACGTGGACATCACTTCCGCTCCCATGCACCGTCGGTGCCACCGCGATCCTCGGGGCGGCGTCTGGCGATCACCTGATGCTTGCCTGCGGGAATGAAGGGGCGTTTCCGGCCCCGCAGGAGGTATGGACGTCCAGCGATGGCGGCTCGGCGTGGGTTCTGCGGAGCCGAGAGGGATACAACTCCGGCTTCTCACCACCTGCGGCGAATGTCGGGTCCATCAACAGCGGTGGCGCGCCGATGGGTCTCGCCGTCCTGAGCACGACGACAGCGTGGATGGCGAATGACCGCGAGGACGATCTCGTGACTCATGACGGCGGGGTCATCTGGACCCATGGCGCGCTGCCGCCGGACTACTTCGGCGGCGCCGGCGGCGCTGAGGGGATCGGGTTCGTGGATTCGCAGCACGGCTGGACCTTCGCTCCGGACGGGATCTGGACGACCAGCGACGGCGGCATCACGTGGCACTTGCTCCCGAGCATCACCGTGCCGGTGGCCTGACCTTTCGCAACACGGCGATCGCTCAGGCCCCCGACTTGTCGATCACGTCGAACAGGTTGCCCTCGGGGTCCTCGAGGGTCACGAAGTCGTCGCCGACTTCTGGCCTGCGCGGAAAGCGCACCGCTCCGAGTTCGAGCAGGCGCGCGACCTCACCCGCCGGATCGGCCGTGTACAGGTCGAGGTGCAGGCGGTTCTTGCCGATCCGCGGCTCGGGCACGCGCTGGAGCGACACGTTGACGTGGTCTCCATCGGGGTCCTGGAGCACCGCCCATCCATCCTCCGGCGGATCCCGAGGCACGTAGCGGAGTGCCGCCGTCCAGAACGCGTACATGGCCGGGAAGTCGTTGCAGTCGATCACCACTGATCCGACGTACATATGGAATCCCTCTGAGACAGGTTGCTCACGGAGTCGACAGGATGCCGTGTCCATGATGCGACCGTGATCCAACTGCGATAGGGGATGAGCAATGCTCGCGATCGACGTCAGGGACAGCGATATCATGGAGACAACGCAGCACCGTCAGGGCGGAGTCACGCGCATGCTGGCCGCGCTGCAGGAGGCTGGTCTCCGGGTGATTCGCATTGAGCCGCGGATCAACGAAACCGGGATGTACCGGTTGACGCTTACCGACAGTCCCGAGCTTGCGGTTCGGATCCTCGAGGCGATCCGTCGCCGGGTGAGCCCATCGGTCTCCACGGCCGCCGGCTAGCGAGCGGCTTCCGAGCGCAGTCGCGCTACGCTGACGGCGTCCGTTTGACTGGCTGAGGATCTACGTACGACCAACGAACGCGGTTGAGCGAAGCTCGCGACAAGCCCGGGTGGATCCGGCGCCTCTGGGGCTACATGCTCCGGCACCGGCGGGACGTCGTGCTGTCGGTGGGTGCCGCAGCGCTCGGCAGCGTGACCCAGACGGCCGTCCCGCTGGTGGCACGTCAGATCGTGGACGGGGTCATTCTCACCAGGACATCAGCGTTGTGGCCGTGGCTCGTGCTGCTCGTCGTGCTCGCCGCCGCCAGCTTCGGGTTCGCCTACATCCGCCGCTACCGGGGCGGTCGAGTGGCGCTCGAAGTCCAGTACGACCTGCGCAACGACATGCACGACCATCTGCAGGCCCTGGACTTCGACAACCTCGGGCGCATGCCGACCGGGCAGCTTGTCGCTCGCGCCAACTCGGACTCGACGCTGGTCCAGGGATTGCTGAGCTTCTTCCCGATCATGAGCAGCAACATCCTCCTGCTGCTGCTCTCGCTCGGCGTGATGCTGTACCTCTCGCCGCTGCTGGCGCTGGTCAGCGTCGTTGTCGCACCGAGCCTGCTGATCGTCTCCTATCGCATGCGCTGGCGTGTCTTTCCGGCAACGTGGGACGGACAGCAGCGCGAGGGCGAACTGGTTCAGATCGTCGACGAGGACGTCAACGGAGTCCGTGTGGTCAAGGCGTTCGCCCAGGAGCAGCGCGAGCTCCTTAGAGTCGCGAACGCGGCCAAGGCGGTGTATGGGTCGCAGATGCGCGCCGTGCGCCTCCAATCGCGATATCAGCCGCTCCTCGAGGCGATCCCCCTGTTCGCGCAGGTGGCGATCCTCGCCCTCGGAGGGTGGCTCGCGCTCCATCACGACATCACGCTTGGAACCTTCCTCGCGTTCTCGACCTATGTCACGCAGCTGATGGCGCCGGCCCGCCAGCTCGCCGGGGTGCTGACCATCGGCCAGCAGGCCCGCGCGGGCCTGGAACGCATCTTCCAGCTCCTCGACCTGCCCGCCGCCATCGCCGACGCGCCCGATTCGACCGATCTCCCCGAGCTCCGAGGTGACATTCGCTTCTCGAATGTGCACTTCCGCTACGGGGACGGTGACCCGGTGCTCAAGGGGGTCGATCTGCACATCGCTCCGGGCGAGCGGGTCGCCATCGTCGGTCCGAGTGGGAGCGGCAAGTCGACCCTGGCGATGCTCGTGCCCCGCTTCTACGACCCCACCGAGGGCGCCGTCCTCGTCGACGGGTACGACGTGCGCAGGGTCACCCTTCGCTCGCTGCGCCGCCAGGTGGGCGTGGTCTTCGAGGACAGCTTCCTGTTCTCGGACTCGGTTCGCTCGAACATCGCGTACGGACGGCCGGACGCGACCGACGAGCAGATCGAGGCGGCCGCGCGCGCCGCTCAGGCACACGAGTTCATCGAAGAGCTGCCGCGCGGATATGACACCGCGATCGGCGAGCGAGGGCTCACGCTCTCCGGCGGGCAACGCCAGAGAATCGCGCTCGCGCGGGCGATTCTCTATAACCCGCGCATCCTCATCCTCGACGACGCCACCAGCGCGATCGACGCGCGCGTGGAGGCAGCGGTGCACGACGCCCTCCGCGGGATCATGGCCGGCCGCACGACACTGCTGATCGCGCACCGTCAGTCGACGCTGCACCTCGCCGATCGGATCGTCGTGCTCGACGGCGGCGTCGTGGCGGAGGAGGGAACGCACGACGAGCTCATCGCGCGCAGCTCCCTGTACAGAACGCTGGTGTCGGGGCTCGAGGAACTCGACGCAGCGGAGATCGGCGACTCGATCGAAGCGCTCGCCACCCTCGCGTCAACCGTCGGCGCTGACGGCACCACGGCAGCCGCATGGGCGGGCGACAGACAGCGATCCGGCAACCGGACGGCTGGCCGCACGATCGGTGCCCCATCCCTCGGTCCGGGACTCGGCGGCGGCGGGGGCGGGTGGCGCCTCAACCTCGCTCCGACGCCCGAGCTCATCGCCCGCGTTGCCCGCCTCAGGCCAGTCCGCGATGTCGCAAAGGTCGACCTCGAGCGAGAGTCACGGCCTGACCGGGACTTCAGCCTGCCCCGATTGTTGCGCGAGTTCCAGAGGCCGTTGCTGCTTGGGCTGCTGTTCGTGGTCATCGATGGATTGATGACGCTTGCCGGGCCGGTGCTCGTCAAGACGGGGCTCGACAACGGTGTGTCGAAGGGATCGACCTTCGTCCTCTTCGCCGCCGCGGGCGTGTTCCTCGTGGTGACTCTTGTCGACCTCATCGACGAGATCGGCGAGACGTTTGTCACCGGGCGCACGGCGCAGCGCATCATGCTGTCGCTGCGCATCCGGATCTGGGCGCAGCTGCAACGCCTTTCGCTCGACTACTACGAGCGCGAGATGGCGGGTCGAATCATGACCCGGATGACGACCGACGTCGACCAGTTCGAATCCCTCATCGAGAACGGCCTGCTCTCCGCGCTTGTCTCGATCGTCACGTTTGTCGGTGTCGGAGTGGCGCTGGTCCTTATCAATTCGGAGCTGGGGCTCTGCACGCTCTCGGTCGCGATCCCGCTTGCTGTCGCGACCGTTGTGTTCCGCCAGAAAGCGGCACGGCTGTACAGCATTTCGCGTGAGCGGATCGCGATCGTCAACGCGGATTTTCAGGAGAGCCTTTCCGGTGTTCGCGAGTCGCAGGCCTTCGTGCATGAGGGTGCTGCGATGGCGCAGTTTCACCGGCTGGGACGCTCGTACCTCGACACCCGTGTCGCGGCGCAGCGTCTGGTCGCAACCTACTTCCCGTTCGTGCAGTTCATGTCGGCGGTGGCCGACGCCATCGTCCTCGGCGTCGGCGCGCACCTGATCGAAACCGGGCATCTCACCTCGGGAGCGCTCATCGCGTTCCTGCTCTACATCGACCTCTTCTTCTCGCCGATCCAGCAGCTCTCCCAGGTGTTCGACGCCTGGCAGCAGACCCGCGTGTCGGTGGGCCGGATCGCCGAGCTCATGCAACTCGAGTCACTCACGCCCAACCCACCCGACCCGGAGGTGATCGGCCGCCTCCACGGCAACATCAGCCTGAACCACGTGCGCTTCTCGTACCCAGCACCGGTCAGCCGTCCCGGCTTCGACGGGGCGCGTCCCCTCGATCGGCGTGGACCTCAGGATCCGCGGCTGCTCCAGTCTCGCGACGCCGCCTGGCGCAAGCCGCCCGAGGCGCTGCGCGGCATCGACATGCGCGTCGCGGCAGGCGAGACGGTCGCGCTCGTCGGTGAGACCGGAGCGGGGAAATCGACGGTCATGAAGCTGCTGGCTCGTTTCTACGACGCCGATGAGGGAAGCGTCGAGGTCGACGGCCACGACCTGCGCAGAATCGATATCCACGATTTCCGCCACCAACTCGGGTATGTCCCGCAGGAGGCATTCCTGTTCTCGGGCACGATCCGGGACAACGTCGCGTACGGCCGCCCGGAGGCAAGCGATGCCGAGGTGGAGGCGGCGGCGCGCGCGGTTGGCGCGCACGAGTTCATCGCGCGCCTCTCAGGCGGCTACCACCACGAGCTCACCGAGCGCGGACGGTCGCTCTCGTCGGGTCAGCGCCAGCTCATCGCACTGGCTCGCGCCGAGCTGGTCGACCCGGTGCTCCTCCTGCTCGACGAGGCCACCTCGAATCTCGACCTCGTCACCGAGGCGCACGTCGCCGCCGCCATGCAGGAGGTGTCCCACGGTCGAACGACGGTGGTCATCGCCCATCGCCTGCAGACGGCCAGGGCTGCGGACCGGATCGTCGTGCTGCACAGTGGGCAGGTGGTCGAGGCCGGGACCCACGAAGAGTTGATCGCGATGCACGGTCGCTACGCCGCCATGTGGGACGTCTTCGAGGTGGTGGGCAAGCCGGCACCGGTGACGCGGCCAGGGTAGCGGTAGCGCTCTGTGACCTCGGTCGATACGCGCGAGGTTACGGGTGCCAGGTGGGCTCCAGCCCCGTGGCGATCGCACCGGCAACCATCGCCGCCACCAGCGCCCAAACGATCACCTTCTCCGGGCGGTTGATGGCGGTGGCGGCGAGGCTTTTGGCCGACGCCCGGACCGCCTTGCGCAGGTACACGGCCAGGTGGACGAGGACGATGCCGCCGAGCGCGATGACCGAATCGGTGTGGATCGTGGCCCAGATACCGTGGTCAGTGCCCTGACTCCAGAGCACCACGCCGCTGGCAGTGGCCAGCACGGCCGCGGCCGACAGCGGCAGCGCAAGCGTCCGCGGAAGCAACCAGGGCGCGCCGGCGGCGCGGTAGGCGTCGCGGTGGAAGTAGTAGCTGATCGCGCGCCACGCGGTGCTCGCGAGCTTCACCACCAGGATGGGGATCAGCGCGAACCCCAGCGCGAAGTGGACCGGCCGCAGCGGGGTGAAGGCGAGGCCGCTGAGGTAGAGCAGCACGAGGCCGAAGAGAATGATCAGCCCGGCGTGTGAGGTCAGGATCAGGTTGCCGATGACCTGTTGCGTGCGCCTCGGATGAGGGCCGTCCTCGAGGACGTCGAGGGCGTGCCCGAAGCCGCCGCGGTCTGGCGGAGCCGCGTCGTGAGCCGGCGTTCCCGAGGCGGTCCCCACCACCAAACTGTACGCAGAGAGGCGTGGTCAGCGGCCGCCAACGGCTATTTCAGGCGGCCATCCCCAGTGTCTCGTCGATGAACGCGAGCAGCCGGCCCTTCGACGTGAAGCCGATCGTCTGACGCACAGGCTTGCCACCCACGAACACCAGCAGCGTCGGCAGGGACATCACGCCGTAGCGCCCCTGACTAACGGGGTTTGCATCGACGTCGACCGTGAGGATCCGAATACTGCCCACACGCTCGTCCGCAATCTCATCGAGGATGGGGGCGAGCATCCGGCAGGGCGGGCACCATGCCGCGCCGAACTCGACGAGTACCGGTGCGGTGGAAGCGAGGACTTCGGCATCAAAGGCTGCGTCGTCGACAGTCTTGACCATGTGGGTACTCCTGATCACAGGCGCGGGGTGGTGACCGCCTTGTAGGCGGCACAGTTCGAGAAGGTGTGGGTGGCGGTGCGCACCTGGGAACGCCGGCCGCGGGCTGGGGGCGGAGCATCGTGATCCTCGGCGGCGTAGCGGTCCCATACCGACTGTCGTGACATCCCCAGACGGTCGGCGATGTCCTGCCAGCTCATCCCCTCAGCGCGGGCTGCGAGGACCGTGGAGGCGCGTCGGGATCCAAGCAGGACGGCGAACGATCGAAGCGCCACCAGCCGATCCTGGGTCGGCAGGTCATTGAGGACCCGCAGAACGGTGGCCACCGCAGTATCGGCGTTGGCAGTCGACAACGAGTAGGCCATATGTCAACTATACATGACATGAGGGCGTGAATCAGACGCTGACCCGCCTCCGTGCACCGAGCCATTCAGGGAGACCCGCGCCCCGTGTGACCGCAACCCCTACGAGGCAGAGGACGCCCCCGACCAGCGCCAGCAGCGGCGGCACCGCCCCGAGGATCAGCCACCCCAACAGGATCGCGACCGGCGGAACGAGATATGCCATCGCCCCCATCCGCCCGCCGCTGGTGCGCGCCAGCGCGTACGCCCAAAAGGTGAACCCGACCGCGGTGGGAACGAGGCCCAGGTACACCACCCAGGCGAGCGTGCCCGCGTCAGCCCTGGCGAGCTCATGGACCAGCTGGGGCGCGAAGGGCAGGCAGACGACAGCGCCGATGGTGCAGGCGAGCCAGGTGACCGTGAGCGCGGAATTGCGCGCGAGCAGGGGCTTCTCTGCCGTGACACCCCCTGCGTAAACGACTGCCGCCGCAACGCAGAGCACGGCGCCAAGCCCGGCCTGAAACCCGTGGGTCGACGTCGCGAACCCGATGATTACAGCGCCACCGAAGCCGATGGCGCAGCCCACCACGAGTCGCCGCGGAAAGCCCTCATGGAGGAACAGCCCGCTGAGGATGGCGACGAATACCGGCCCTGTGTTCACGAGCATGGCCGCAGTGCCGGCGTCGACCGTTCGCTCAGCCTGGTTGAGGAGGAGGTTGTAGGCGCCAAACCAGAGCAGCCCGCAGGCGATCAATCCGGGGAGGTCGGAGCGTCGCGGGAGCGGCTGACGGCGGACGATGACCAGCACACCGAGAGCGATGGTGCCGACCACGAGCCGGGCGAGCGCCAGGGAGCCAGCCGAGAGCACGCGGTCTGCCGCACGGATCCCCACAAACGCGGACGCCCAGAGGACGACGGTCGCGAGCGCTGCTGCAAGCGCCAGGCGGCGTTCGACGGGTGGGACTGACCGGACGGCTGAGTCGCGTGTCACCGCGCAAGCCTATCCGCTGAACAGTTCGGCGATGACCGAACCATCGACGTTGTACCGTTTCTGTCGATGGGAACCGCTGCGCGGCGCTCGCACATGCTACGACCACCTCGCTGGCGCACTCGGCGCCGCCATCTGTCAGAACGTGCTGCGCGCGGGGTGGGTGCGCCGGCGACGTGCAGGGCGTGGCCTGATCATCACGCCACTCGGCGCTGTCCAGCTCGACGAGATGTTTGACATTCGCATCACCGCTGCACCGTGACGTTGAGCACGACTCCAACGATTCGCCCTGCTGCGCGTGCGCTCATCGTCGACGATGACCAGCGAGTTTTGCTCTTCCGAGGCGAGCTCCCCGGGCGTGATCCCTGGTGGTTCGCGCCAGGTGGTGCGCTCGAGCAGGGCGAGACGTATGAGACAGCGCTCGTGCGCGAGGTGCTCGAGGAGACTGGACTTGCGATCGGCCCGGCAACAGTTGCACGGCCCGTGTGGACTCGCACCTATTTGTTCGCATGGCAGGGCCGACTCGAGCGCCACCTTGAGCAGTTCTTTCTGCTCAGAATCGACAAGCACGAAGTCACGACCCGTTTCGAGCCGGCTGAGTCAGCGGTCATCCGAACGTATCGTTGGTGGCAGCTCGACGAGATCACGGGCAGCACGGAGCACTTCTCGCCGGTTCGTTTCGGCGAGCATCTGGCGCCACTGTTGCAGGGCCGGCTGCCGGAAGAGCCGGTCGCAGTGGGAGCGTAGCGTCAGGTTCTCGTGGAACCCACGGCATGCTCGCGCGCTGCATCGATGGGGTGACTCAGCACGAGGAGCGAATGCGCCTGCATCGGGACCTCATCTCCTTCGTGATGCACCGTGGATCCGTGGTGTCCCTCTGGGTCGTCGGTGTCGAGGACCAGCGTCCAACCGCCCTTCCAGCCTGAGGGCATCGCCCACGTGATCGGGACATCGCCGCTGTGGAGCAGGACCATCAGCGTGTCACCGACGATGCGGTGTCCGCGCGGATCCCGGTCGGGAATCTCCTCGCCGTTGAGGATCATGCCGATGGTCCGCTCTGCGTCGTTGTCCCAGTCCGCGTCGGTGAATTCCCGCCCGTTCGGCAGCAGCCAGACGATGTCCTTCCGTCCCGAGCGCCGCGTAGCCTCGCCCGAGAAGAAGCGCTTACGCCGAAGCACCGGCTGTTCGCGTCGAAACGCGACGACCCGCTGCACGAATCGCAGCATCACCTCATCGACGTGCGTCCAGTCGAGCCACGAGATCTCGTTGTCCTGACAGTACGCATTGTTGTTGCCCCGCTGGGTGCGGCCGATCTCGTCGCCGCCGCAGATCATCGGGCATCCCTGCGACAGCAGCACGGTGGCGATCAGGTTGCGGCGCTGACGCTCTCGGAGTGCGTTGATATCGGGGCTGTCGCTCTCACCCTCGACACCGCAGTTCCACGAGCGGTTGTCGTTGGCGCCATCCTCGTTGTTCTCGCCGTTGGCGTCGTTGTGCTTCTCGTCGTATGTGACGAGGTCGTGGAGGGTGAAGCCGTCGTGCGCGGTGACGAAGTTGATGCTCGCCCAGGGTTGGCGACCGTCCCACTGGTAGAGGCTGCTCGACCCGGTGAGGCAGTTGGCGATGTCGCGCACGCCGCCGGCCTTGCCGCGCCAGAAATCCCGGACCGTATCTCGGTACCTGCCGTTCCACTCGGCCCAGCGCACCGGGAAGTTGCCGACGTGGTAGCCGCCCTCGCCCACGTCCCAGGGTTCGGCGACGAGCTTGACCCGGGAGAGGACCGGGTCCTGGTGGATGATGTCGAAGAACGCCGATAAGCGGTCGACGTCGTAGAACTGGCGCGCGAGCGCCGCCGCCAGGTCGAACCTGAACCCGTCGACATGCATCTCGGTCACCCAGTAGCGAAGGCTGTCGGTGATCAGCTGCAGGGTGATCGGGCTGCTGACATTGAGGCTGTTGCCGGTTCCGGTGACGTCGAAGTAAAAACGTGGCTCGTCCTCGACGAGGCGGTAGTAGGAGGGGTTGTCGATACCGCGAAAACTCACCGTCGGACCGAGATGATTGCCCTCACCGGTGTGGTTGTAGACGACGTCGAGGATCACCTCGAGGCCCGCGCCGTGCAGCGCGCGAACCATCGCCTTGAACTCACGCACCTGGTCGCCGTTGCCGCCTCCGGCCGAGTAGCGGCTCTCGGGTGAGAAGTACCCGACCGAGTCGTATCCCCAGTAGTTCACGAGGCCCCGGTCGACGAGGTGACCCGCGTCGATGAAGTGGTGCACCGGCATGAGCTCGACGGCGGTGACCCCGAGTCGCTGGAGATATTCGAGCGAGCTCGGATGTGCCAGGCCTGCATACGTTCCCCGTAACTCCTCGGGGATGTCGGGATTGCGCTTCGTGAAACCCTTCACGTGCAGCTCATAGATCACGGTGTCGGCCCAGGCGGTGTCCGGACGGCGGTCTTCGCCCCATGGGAAGCTGTTGTCGACCACGACGCCCTTCGGCATCGCGTCCGCCGAGTCGAGGTGACTCGGGTGCAGGTCGTCGCCGTCGAACGAGTAGCCGTAGAGATCAGGGCCATGACGGAACCGGCCCGCGATCGCCAGCGCGTACGGTTCGAGCAGCAACTTCCGCGGGTTGTGGCGAAGACCGTGGAGCGGGTCGTACTTTCCATGCACCCGAAGCCCGTAACGCTGTCCCGGGGCAACCTGGTCGATATAGCCATGCCAGACGAGATCGGTACGCTCCAGGAGCGCATATGTCGCCGTCGCGGTGCCATCGTGGTCGAACAGCACGACGTCCACCGCATCGGCCGACGCCGAATAGACCGCGAAATTGGTGCCCTCTCCATCCCAGGTTGCACCGAGCGGTGACTCGGTACCGGGCCAGGCCTGGCGACGGGGTATCGACCGGCTCCCCGTTCGCCGTCTCGGAGCGGTCATAGCGTTGCAATCATGAGGCAGCCACTCAACTTGATAGAATGATATTCATACATGGTGATAGTTCCGCTGATACTACCGAATTCGATGTGGCCCACGTGATGCGGACCGAACCGCGTGCCACGTACCGGGTGCAGCTGCGCGAGGACTTCGACTTCGACGCGGCGGCAGGTCTCGTCCCGTACCTCGAGTCGCTGGGCATCTCGCACCTCTACTGCTCACCGTACATGCAGGCGGCAGCGCACAGTCCTCACGGGTATGACGTGGTCGATCCTGCGCGGGTGAGCGAGTCACTTGGCGGCGAGGCGGGACTCCGGCGGCTCGATCAGGCACTTCGTGATGCGCAGATGGGCCAGGTGCTCGACATCGTGCCGAACCACATGTGCATCTCGGAACGCACGAACACCTGGTGGTGGGACGTGCTGCGCCGGGGCCAGGACAGCCCGTTCGCGCAATGCTTCGACATCGACTGGGATGCGCCCGGGCTGCAAGGGCGGATTCTTCTCCCCATGCTGGGCGCGCCCCTCGACGAGCTGCTCGCCGGTGGTGGACTGCAAGTGGCAGAAGGGCCGGATGGCGAGCTCGAGCTGCACTACGCCGGCAGCGCATTTCCGCTCGCACCCGGAACAACGACCGCGGTGGTTCCGGCGTCTCTGGAAACGCTCGACGCTCAGCACTACATCCTCGAGTACTTCAAGACGGGAGCGGCGCATCTCAATTACCGGCGTTTCTTCGACGTCACATCGCTTGCGGGCGTCCGCGTCGAAATCGACACCGTCTTCGACCGGGTGCTCGCCCGTGCACTGAGACTGGTCGAGGACGGCACCGTCGACGGACTGCGCATCGACCACATCGACGGCCTCCATGATCCCGCCACGTTCGCATCCCGATTGCGAACTGCAACCCCGTGGACGTGGTTGGTCGCCGAGAAGATCCTCGCGACCGGTGAGCGTCTGCCGGACAACTGGCCGATCGACGGGACCACCGGATACGAATTTGGCGCGTTGCTGACCTCGCTCCTCGTCCATCCTCCCGGGCTTGCGGAACTGTCCGACGTCTACCGCCGGTTCACCGGCGACATCAGCCTTTTCCGGGAACATTCGCATCGAGCACGCCGGCAGGTGTTCGAGCACCTGCTGAGCGCCGAGCTCGACCACCTGACCCGCGTCGCGAATGCCGCCGGGATCGAGGATGCACGGACGGAGATTGTCGAGCTCGTTTCCGCGATGCCGCGATATCGCGTGTATCCGCGCGATGACGCGCCGCTCTCGCCCGAAGACGAGCTCGCGATCGACGCCGCGGAGGATGCTGCGCGGCACTCCGGTGCGTGCGACCCGGCGCGGCTCAGCGCCCTGGTCTCGGTGCTCCGCGGCAAGGAGGCAGGAGATCCCGCACGTCGCGAGTTCCGGGCCCGCTTGCAGCAGGTGTGCGGGGCTGTGATGGCAAAAGGGGTCGAGGACACCGCGTTCTACCGCTACGTGCGGCTCGTCGCGCTCAACGAAGTGGGTGCGGACCCCGACCGAACAACGGACCTCGACGAGTTTCACGCGACGTGCATGCAGTCCTCGCGCGAGTATCCGCTGACGCTCCTCGCGACGACCACGCATGACACCAAGCGGGCCGAGGATGCGCGCCTGCGCGTCGGATTGTTGTCGGAGATGCCGGCACGCTGGCGCGCAGCAGTGGCGCATCTCGACGTGGTTGCCGCGCGTCATCGGGGATTCCGGCCGCCGTCACGGCAGGCCGAATACCTCTTCTACCAGACGCTGGTGGCGGCTCATCCCATCGACGCGGAGCGCGCATGGGCATACATGCTCAAGGCATCCCGCGAGGCGAAGATGGAGACGAACTGGATCGAACCGAATCGGCAGTACGAGAGGGATCTCGAGCATTTCGTTCGATCGATGCTGTCCGACCCGGACGTTCGGGACGAGATCGGGGCGGTGGTCGATTCGATGACGCCGGAGTGGCAGACCCTGTCACTCTCGCAGACGCTGATCAAGCTCACGGCGCCGGGCATTCCCGACATCTATCAGGGGTCGGAGCTCTGGGATCTGCGCCTCGTGGATCCGGACAACCGTACCCCTGTCGACTACGACGTTCGCCGCCAGCTCCTGCGCGATGCGATGGACCAGGAGGACGGTGATTTCATGTCGCGACTCGACGAGGCTGTCCCCAAGCTACGCCTCCTTGCCGGCGCGCTCGCCCTGCGTCAGCGCCGGCCCGAGGCCTTCGGCAGGGAGTCCGGCTACGAGCGTCTGGCGGTGACAGGGTCGCGCGCGGATCACGCCGTCTGCTTTGCCCGAACACAGCCGGATGGGCACGCCGAAGCTCTCACGCTCGCGTTCCGCTGGCCGCTGCTGCTCCGACCGGGCTGGCAGGATTCGGCGGTGCGTCTGCCCGACGGGCGATGGCACGATGTCCTGACCGGGAGCGAGGTGAGTGGCGGGATGCAGCGCCTCGAGACGTTGCTCGAGAGAGCCCCGATCGCGCTCATGGAGCGTTCCACATGAATCGCAGGATCAGCGTCTGGGCGCCGAGCGCGAAGGCGGTGGATCTCATCGCGGCCGAGCAAACCTGTGCGATGGAGGAATCCGGACAGGGCTGGTACGGGTGCAACACGGAACTTGCCGCCGGCGACGACTATGCGTTCAGCGTGGACGGCGGCGAATCGATGCCGGATCCGCGGTCGCGGTGGCAGCCGGCCGGCGTCCATGGCCCGTCACGCCTGGTCGACTCTCCGCGAAAGCGCGATCGCGAGAATTGGCGGGGCTTTCCGATCCGGGACGCAGTCATCTATGAGTTGCATGTGGGCACATTCACACCTTGCGGGACGTTCGAGAGCGCCATCACAAAGCTTGATCACCTAGTCGACGTTGGTGTCAACGCGATCGAGCTCATGCCGGTTGCGGAGTTCCCAGGTGGCAGGGGGTGGGGGTACGACGGCGTCGATCTCTATGCTCCACACAGCGTCTACGGTGGGCCCGAAGGACTCCATCGACTCATCGACGCAGCTCATAGCCGCGGCATCGCGGTGATCCTCGACGTCGTCTACAACCACGTCGGACCGGAGGGGGATTATCTCGGCGGGTTCGGCCCGTACTTCACCAACCGGTACGAGACGCCGTGGGGCAGTGCATTCAACTACGACGGCGAGCACTCGGACGAGGTTCGACGGTTCGTGCTCGACAACACGGAGATGTGGCTGCGCGAGTATTCGTTTGACGGGCTCCGGCTGGACGCCGTGCACGCCATCATCGACACAGCTCCGCAGCATGTTGTCGAAGCGATCGCGACTCGCGTGGATGAGCTCGCGGGCGAGCTCGGCCGTGAGCTCGGGACCATCGCCGAGAGCGACAGCAACGATCCGCGGCTCGTGCGAGACCGCGAGCGCGGTGGCTATGGGCTGTGTGCGCAGTGGAACGACGACTTTCACCACGCGCTGCATGCCCTCCTCACCGGCGAACAGCACGGCTACTACGAGGACTTCGGCGGCCGCGACGACGTCCGCACCGCCCTGCTCCAGACCTTCGTCTACGCCGGTCAGTATTCACGGCATCGGAAGCGCACCGTAGGACGGTACGCGGGCGATCTTCCGCGTGATCGCTTCATCGTGTACTCGCAGAACCACGACCAGATCGGCAATCGTGCCGCCGGCGAACGCCTCTGCCATCTCGTCAGCGGAGGACGGGCGCGCATGGCCGCTGCACGGACGTTGCTGTCGCCGATGGTTCCCATGCTGTTTCAGGGAGAGGAATGGGCGGCCAGCACGCCGTTCCAGTACTTTACGGACCTCGGCGATGCGCATCTGCAGAAGGCTGTGACCAACGGCCGGCGTCGCGAATTCAGAGCGTTCGGCTGGCCGCCGAGCGCAGTGCCCGACCCTCAGGCGCCGGAGACGTTCCGGCGATCAATCCTCAAATGGGAGGAGATCCTCGAGAACGACCACGCGCGCATGCTGGACTGGTATCGGCGTCTCATCGAGCTACGTCGCGAGCGGCTCCTGATCTCCGACGACAGCGCTACGACGAACGCCTGGTACGACAGCGCTCGAAACCTGATGCTGTATACACAGAACGATCTGCTGGTGTGCTGCAACCTCGGAGATGGGCCCGTCGACGTTCCCGAAGCGAGTGGTGCAACGTTGCTGCTGTCATCGGACGATACGGCCTGCTCGCGTGCGATCCCGGCACTCACCGGGGACTCGGTCGCGGTCTGGAGCGGCGCGTCAGGCCGGTCTTCGAGCGATGGAGCGCTATCCGGCGGCGACCGGCTCGGGTCTCCAGATCGGCAGCGTCAGCACGAATGACGCACCTCCGCCGCGAGTCGATTGCGCGGTGATGTCACCGCCGTGCAGACGGGCGAGCTCACGGGAGAGGTAGAGGCCTAACCCCGTGCCCGAGATGTGACTGTTCTCAGGGGTCACGAGCCGGCTGAAACGAGTGAACAGACGGTGCAGCTGCTCGGGTGGGATGCCAAGACCGTGGTCGATGACGGCGATCCGCGCGACGTCGTGATGCACCGTCGTCTGGCAACTGATCTCACCTCCGTCCGGGGAGAATTTGATTGCGTTGTCGAGGAGATTTCGCATGATCGTCTCGATCCTTCCGGCGTCGACGTCGACGACCACGCTGCTGTTCGGCAGACGCACATCGAGGCGGTGGCGCGCTGTGAGCTGCGATTGAATCGCAGCCGTTGCTGTCGCCAGCAGGGCCCGCAAACTCTGCGGCTGTCGCTCGAGGCGGGTGACGCCCTCATCGAGGCGTGCTGTCTCGAGCATCTCGTTGACCAGCGCATTCATATCGTTGAGCTTGCCCTCGATGACGGGCATCGCACGTTCGAGCGCTTCCGCATCGAGTGATTTGTCGGCCATCATCGAGAAGTACCCGCGCACCACAGCGATCGGTCCGCGCAGCTCATGAGATGCCAGCTTCAGGAAATCGGAGCGCATCCGTTCCATCGAGCGAGTGCGCTCGATGTGCTCGTGGAGGCGCCGTGCCTCGGCATCCCCGAGAGCGCGGATGCGCTCCTCGGATGCCTTGATCTGCCAGACCAGCCCGGCGGCGAACGCGGCCAGCTGCAAGGTCCATGCGTCCTCATCGCTGAAGCCCGACGGCTTGATCGGTTCGTGCGCCGCGAGAACCCCGAGGCGCATCGATCCGGCGCGCCACGCCACCGCCATCGCATCGTCCCCATGGTCCGTGTGCTCCTGAATCGGTAGCGTCAGGCCGAGGTCGCCCGCCGGGCCGCGGAACAAGGCGTCACCAAAGATCACGCGGTCCCGATCGGACGTCCCCTCGAGGTTGCACGGGACCGAGCGCAGACGTTCGAACTCGTTTGCCGTGACGCCGTGGGCGCCGGCGGCCGGCACCAATCGCGTGCCATCGGTGCTGAGCCGCCAGAGTGTGACGCGTCGCGCGCCGACGAGCCCCGCAACTGTTCCAGCGAAACGTGCGTAGAGATCCACATCGGACGTCGTTGCGTCCAGGTGGTCGGAGACGCGTAACAGGGCGTGCAGGGCCTTCTGCTGCGCCTCTTTCGTCTCGGCGAACAGGCTGGCATTCTGGAGTGCAAGCGCCGCGGAAAGCGCGATCTGTTCGAGGTTCTCGAGATCGAGCTGCGCGAAGGCCTGATCCGTGCGACGGCTGACGGCGAGAATGCCCAGAACGCGGCCGCCGGCTCTGAGCGGCAGCATCACCCTCCGGCGCACATCGGAGAGTTGCTCCTGCATATCAGGCGGCATCCCCGGAACGTCGGAAAACCCTTCGAGCGCCACCTCCCCGCTGTCGATCTCGGCGCGGAGGTCCGGCGTCAGATGCCATCGGGCGCCGATCCTCGCCGGCACGCGACTCCTGTCATACCCCGCGATCGCCTCGACCGAATCCGGCCAGAACTTGGTGACCGTGATGCGGTCGACGTCGACGAGCTCGGCGATGCGTTCGACGATCGCCTGCACCACGTGGGAAGGATCGAGCGACGACGAGAGCTCGCGTGTCGCCTCGCTGGTGAGACGCAGGCGATCGACGAGATGCTGCGTCGACTCTCGTGCCTCGTCACCGAGCACGATGATGCTGACGAGCCTCGTGAACCGGTCCATGATGGCGCGATCCGTGTCGGTGAATGGCCTGCTGTCGGGGCGCCAGAAGCCGACCACTCCCATGCCGACACGCCCGTCCGGCAGTGGCATGCCGGTAGTTATCGGCACCAGCCGGCCGATTCGGATCTGCGAACCGAAGACCTCAGGCGCAGCGCTCTCCGCGGGCGCGTTATCGGTCTCGACAGGGAGGCGATGGAGCATGGCACGGCCATGGAGCATGCCGTCGTGCAGCGGCCACTCCTCGCCGATGAGGCGCTCTGCCCACGGCCCCGACGCAGCCACGACCTGAAACACGTCTGGTCTCGGGGCCGGCACGACTGAGATAACGCACTCGGTGTGCGGGACGACGTTGGTGCCCTCGACGGCCATCGTCTGGAGCACATCCCGCAAGGGCACTGTGTCCCGCGGATCGGCAGGGACGCCCTCGAGCAACCGCCCGATGAGGCGCCCGAGCGCCTCGTTGACTCGGCGAGGGTCCTCGAGTTTCCGGGTCTCCTCCTCGACTGGAGACGGCCTGGATCCGGGCTCGACGGCGACGGAGGAGGATTCCGTTGGGGTCCCTTCGGGCACGGCTATACGGTACGGACGCAGACCATTTTATTGATACCGACTATATCACTCAAGATCAGTTGCATCCGCCCGATTGCCCTTTGGGCGTCAGTCATGCTACAGTGTGATTATAAGCTTTACTGATAGTCTATGCGACTAGGAGCGCGCAAGCCACGGCCGTTCACCGCACACCGCAGGAAGCTCACGAGACTTCGACATTCGGAGGTAGTGCGTAATGCATCGAACCATCCAACTCGAGAAGCCGTTGCACTCGCTCGGTGTGGCCGCGGAGATGCTGGGAAGCCAGCCGCGGACACTGATCCTCTACGAGGAACTGGGGATTGCGAGGCGATCGGTGACTGCGATCAACCGGTTGCGTTTCACCCTGCGCGACATCCTCGCCCTCCGCGCGGTGTCCCGCCTGCGCGGTAAATACGGGATGAATCTGGTCGGTGCACGCCTGATGATTCGATGCATCCAGCTCCTCGACACGCACCACATTCCACGCCCCGCGGAGCTCCGTGGCTTCGACCTTGACCACGTCGCTGTCTAAGCGGGCTGCACCCTCGTCAAGTGGTCGTGGGCGCTCGGCCAGGGAAGGCCGTGCGCCACGGACATCGGGTCAGAGGGCGGCGCCACGCTCGGCGCGCCAGCAACTGTGGGAAACGCGTTCCGTCAAGACACTGGTCTGGCTCGCGATCGTCCTCGCTCTCATCTGGATTTTCGAAGGTGCAGCATTTATCCTCGTCCACATTTTCAATGTGCTGCTGCTCTTCATCTTTGCCGGCATCATTGCCCTGATCCTGACCCCGGTCGTGGACCGTATGGAGCGGGTCAGACCGCTTCAAAGCCATCGCACCATTGCGGTGCTGCTCCTCTACGCGGTTGGGATTGGGATCGTGGCCGGTGCGATCATGCTGGTGCTGCCGACGGTGATCGCCCAGGCGAAGGGCTTGCCCATGCTGCTCCAGACGATGGAGCATCAACTGCAGCAGCACGGTATTTCCTTCTCCTTCGCGGCGTGGATCAGGGCGCTGAACGGACAGCAGCTCGGCCTCGCGTTCGGTGTGGTCACGGCGTTCGTCTCGGGGCTCGCGAGCGTTGTGCTAATCGTGGTCATCTCCATCTACCTCCTCATCGAGGGGCGCGCCGTCGTCGCAACGGCGCGCAATCTCTTCCCGAGTCATCAGCGTGAGTTCGACTTTGCCGCCCTCGCTGTCGGCTCGACCGTCGCCGCATACGTGCGCGGCCAGGTCGTGATGTCGTTCATCATCGGCACCTACACCGGGGTGGCGCTGACTTTGATCGGCGTCAAGTACGCGATTCTCATCGGTATTGCCGCGTTTTTCCTCGAATTCATTCCTATCGTCGGTGCAGTTGTTGCAATGGCGCTCGCCATCGTGATTGCGCTCGTGCAGAGCCCCGCGCTGGCGATCCTCGCCGCTGTAGTCGGCATCGTCGGGCACGCCATCGACGCATACCTCCTCGGTCCTCGTGTCTATGGGCGCGTCACGCGCTTGCACGCGCTCGTGGCCATGGCCGCGCTGCTCGTCGGTGCTGAACTGGCGGGGATACTCGGAGCCCTCTTCGCCGTCCCGGTCGCCGCTGTCGCCAACATCTTCCTGGGAGCCGTGTATCGCGCGCGTCGCGGCGAGGCGCCCATGACCACCGGCCCGGACGATTCCGTCAGTGTCGAGACGCTGCCGCGTCTCGGGGAAGAGGTCAGCTCCGTGGAGGAGGAAGGTGTCAGCAAGGAGCCGGTGCCTCATGGCGTCAAGCAGACCTGATGCCGCACGTGATGCGCGCCAACACGTACATCACGGCTATCATATAAATGGATATGTCTCATATCCTATATAGAAGCCCCGGCGGATGTCCAGGAGGAGCCACGGTATGTGCATCAGTTGCGGATGCGGAGAGCCGAACGAGCGCCATCACGATGGCGACATCACCTATACCGATCTCGAGAAGGCGGCCGCGAATGCGGGCATCGATCCCGAGACCGCTGCTGACCATGTGCAGGCGGCTGCGCGCCAGGCGCGGGACGCGGGTCAACCCGTCCGCTGACGCTCGAACGAAGGTGTCGTGAAGTCCGGCGGCCGGCTCGAATCGGGGCCGGCCCGCCGGCACAACACAGAGGTACATGACTCATGAGTGAGCACCTGGAAATCGACCGTCAGGTCACCGGCGAGTACAAGCACCGCAAGGAGGGGAGTTCGGCGCGCGTGAGCACCGAGCGTCCCGGTTCCGAAGGGCGCGACAACCGGCGCACCCCTGACACTGAGGTTGCCGCTGCAAGTATTGCGGCCGAGGATGAGCGCTTCGACGGCCTTGTCAACGAGACCGGTAATCCGCCCCGCCAACCCGGCCTCGCGGGCTCTCGCGACGAGGCAGCGCGCGACCGGTAGACAACGCACATCTGAGCGAGCGCCTCGCGCAGTGGGTGAGGATCCTGATCAGCGCGGAGCGTCGGCCGAGGGAATCCCTCGCGTTTGCTCGACTTTTGTAGACAGCTGCGCAGGCGTCGTGTCCGCCTTGACCAGGAACTCAAGGGCCCCGAGCTTCAGCCCACGCTCGCGCAACTCCGGCTCGCCGTAGTTGCTCAGAATGATCACCGGGATATGCGTCGTGGCCGGGTCCCCCCGGAGCCGCTCGAGCACCTCGAATCCGTCGAGACCGGGCAGGCGCAGGTCGAGATAGATGAAGTCCGGCACCTCGTCCGAGGCCATGCGCAAACCTTCCTCGCCATCGCGTCCGATGACAACCGTATAACCGTCCGCCGCGAGCCGCAGGCAGTACATCTCCGCAGCAGCCGCGTCGTCCTCGATCAACAGAACCTTCACGTCATCGTCCACCAAGCTTCCTCCTCTGACCCCCGCCATCGGTGAAAACCCCTGGCATCCGGCTCCGCTTCGTCGCGTTGATTTTAGCTCTGAAACCCGTGTAGTTGGTACGGTAGCGCACGAACTGTCCCGGAGGTATCGTGCGCGTCCCTCACCAGGTTGTGCCGAATCGCTATTATCAAAGAATATGATAGCGCTTATGGGCAATTAGCCAGGGCTCGACATGGAAGTCGGGGCGGTCGTGCTGAAAGCCCTCATCGGAGGGGCACTGGTGGTGGTGTTCGCGCTCCTGGGCGAGGTGGTCAAACCTCGTCGCCTCGCCGGCATCACCTCGGCTGCCCCGTCGATCGCACTGGCCAGCCTGGCCATCACCCTCCTCGTCTCAGGCGTCACGTCGTCGAGGAACCTTGCGATGGGAATGATCGCTGGAGCGATCGCCCTCGTCGCCGGCTCCGTTGTCGCCACCCATACGGTCAGGAAGTACGGAGCCCTCAAAGGCTCGGTCGCCGCGACTGGCGTGTGGTGTGCCGTCGCGCTCGCGCTCTGGGCAGCCATTCTCCGGCCATGAGTTCCCCGACCACCGCATGCCGGGAGGAGCATCCTCAACTCGACCTGCGCAGCCTGCGTCAGGTGCGTTTTCAGGACTACGCGGTGCGGTTTGCCTTCGGCGCGGTCGTGTCGGCAGTGGCGGCACTCATCGGGCTCATCGGCGGTGACCGCCTTGGGGGCCTGTTCCTCGCTTTCCCGGCCATCCTTCCGGCAACGCTGACGCTCCTGCAGAAGGAGGACGGCAGAACGCAGGCGGTCAAGGATGCACAGGGGGCAACCCTGGGTTCGATCGGCATGGTTGCCTTTGCCGTCACTGCCGTGCTGCTGGGGCGCGCCGCGGGCTGGGCACTCGTCGCAGCTTTGGGAGCCTGGGCTGGGTTGAGCCTTGCCCTCTACGGGTTTCCGGCACTGCTTGTGCGGCGCCGGCGCGAGCAGGCGCACACGAGTGGCTGACGCGGCAGTCGACGCCGAGCTCCTGGGTCCGATCCCGAGCCTCGAATTGCTATAGACAAGCTATAAGCTTGCTTGACATTCCTGATGCCAGACTGCTAGTCTCACAAGCGGGTGAAGACCTCACCTGGTCCACTGAAATTCCCCTCCCCAAAGCCCACCCTGCCGGGGTTCATCCCCCGGCGGGGGTGGCCAAGTCCGCCGCGCGTGCGCGGTGCTCTCGGCCGTTGGTGCTCGGTATAGACTCACTGTCATGATCGACCGCGCTGCGGCCTGAGTCTGGCCAATGGCCATCATCTCCGAGCGCCGGTCGGTCGCTTCGACACCCGTCGCTGTCGGCGAACCCCAGGACCGGTGCCGCTTCGGCCCTTCGTTCGATCGGTCGAGGGTGGAGTGCCCCGCCTTTCAACGCGGCCAATTCATCGCGGCGACCTCGTACGGCAAGCCACTCGGCACGCATGTCGCGTGCACGCACCTCATGGTCGGCGAGCTGGGCACGAATCAGTTCTATCCGCGGTGCACCCTCGGCGACCAGCACGCGAGGATGCGCTGGCTGGCAAATATGGGCCCGGGCCGGATCGAAGTGTTGAAAGCGCTCAACGCCGAGTTTGAGAGGCTCTATCCGGACTCGCTGAGACAGTTGATCATCGCCAAGGCAGCAGTGCTTGCGGCCCCGCCCGATGACCGTACGGCGCGCCTCACGCTCGCCACGGTCGTCCGCGACTTCGTGTCTCAGTTCACCACGTTCATCACGACGCATGCCGATCGGATCGCCGAGATCGGATACGCGCCCATCGATCTGACCGCGCGCGCAGCGCACGTGCTCGCCGAATGGCAGCACAGCGCGCGGCTCGACCTGCCCGGTGTGGACGAGCAGTCGATCCTTCGGCCGGCGGGCGCGGATGCTGCAACCGGCGACGACGTCGTCGCGACGTCCGGCCTGATGATCTCGCGTACCTCCCTGCCCACGACCGTTACTCTCGTGGGCAGCATCGACGAGTCGAATCTCGAGGCTCTCAGCGATGCGCTCGAGCGAGCGACAGTCAGCGGCGACGTGGTCATCGTTGACCTATCCGCCGTCACGTTCTGCTCCGTCGCCGGCCTGCGGATGCTGACGGCAACCGCAGACGCTGGGAAACTCACGTTGCACGGTATGCAGCCCCGCCTGCGTCGCGCGATGATCGCCGCCGGGCTTTCAGGAACAACTCCGCCGTCCCGTCGGGCGCGGGAGACGAGTGATGGGTGACTGAGCATGCAGCGACTGGCGACTTCCGCCACGAGGCGCTCCTCTATCGAGGGGAAAGCGATTTCGTGGAGCGTGTCGCGCCCTTCATCCTCGACGGAATTGCCACAGGCGAACCGACTCTCGTCATGGTGAGCAGCGCGAAGATCAACGCGCTGCGCGAGCGCATGGGCGGGCTGGATGGGCTCGTCGAGTACCGCGACATGCAGACGGTCGGCGCCAACCCGGCGCGGATCATCCCGGCCTGGGATGAGTTCGCTGTGACGAAAGCGCAGGACGGCGCGGTGCGTCTGCGCGGAGTCGGCGAGCCCATCTGGCACGGCCGGCTGGCCGGCCAGATGGAGGAGTGCCACTGGCACGAGTCCCTGATCAACCGGGCTTTTGCAGACGTGAAGGGATTCTGGCTGATCTGCCCGTACGATGCCGCCGCCCTCGACCCGAGCGTCGTGGACGAGGCGCGAACCACGCACCCGGTGATCATCGACGGTGACCGTGTCGTACGCACGGCACAGGATGTTCAAGATGCATTCCCGGTTCCGACGACCCCGCTGGCGGCACAGCTTGCCCAGCCGGACCGCGTCGTCGCCGAGATGTCCTTCGCGGCCGACACGTTGATGGAACTGCGCGCGATCGTCGCGGTGGAGGGTGCTCGGGCCGGGTTGTCACCCGAACGACTCGAGGACCTGATCCTGGCCGTCAGTGAGATTGCGACCAACAGTGTCACTCACGGCGGTGGCCGAGGCGTCGCGCGCGTCTGGCTCGACGGTGGTGATGTCGTCTGCGAGATCTCCGACCGAGGCGTGATCACCGACCCGCTCGTCGATCGGCATCGCCCGGGTCATGACCCGTCGAGCGCGCGTGGCCTCTGGACCGCCAATCAGCTCTGCGATCTCGTGCAGGTGCGTTCATCGCGCGAAAGGGGTTCCGTCGTGCGTCTGCTCGTGCATGCCGGACATCGCACAGCCTGATGGCGCGGAATCTGCTTCAGCGATGACACGCGCAGCCGCAACGACCAGCGACGTGAAGGTGCTGAACCTCGACAAGCCGCTGTACACCATCGGAATCACGGCGGAAATCCTTGCGACGCATACGCGGACGCTCATGATGTACGAGCACCTCGGTCTCGTTGTGCCAAACCGCACCGCCACCAACCGCCGCCTCTACTCGCAGCGGGACATCATCACGTTGGGAGCGATCCAGCGGCTCACGCGTGGCTACGGTCTCAACCTCATCGGCGCGCGCTCGCTGATCCTCTGCCTGCAGCTGCTCGATGCGCACGGCATCCCTCGGCCGGCAGAGCTCACCGACATCGACATCGAGCACGTCAGGATCTCACGGCCCGAAGCCTAGACGAATCGGGCGCCCGCGGTCGCCTTCGGGTGGCGGAAAAACCGCACCCGGCACTGTGCACAGCGGAACAGCAGACGGAGGCCCATGCGCCCGAGCACCTCGGTGAACCGCGAATCGCACTGCGGACAGGTTGCCACCTCCTGGAGCAAGGTGTTGGGGACTGGCTTTGCGTCGAGGTGGACCGGCTTGTATCGACGTGGCAACGTGGCACCTCCAACTGATCCCACCCTGGCAGAAGTACGGGGAGTCGGGTATCAGCTATCAGAAAGTATGATAGTGATACTACCATACTCGGGCCTGACTGTGGTGCGCGAGACCGCTCCTACTGCTCGATGCAGTCGGAGCGGTCTCGGAAACGTGCGACAGCCTCGGAGATCGTCTCTTCCAGGTACCGGTAGAAGAGCCGGCGCTGGGAGATGTCGATGGCGGCCTCAACATCCTGACCCTCTCGTCGTCGCGCGATCCATGGGGGCACGCCGTCAGCGACCGTCTCGGTTCCCACACGGACGTGAACCAGCGAGTCGTCGTCGTCGGTCACGTGCAACGTCACGCTGAGGATGGGGCCGGTGTGCTCGATGAGTCGCCAGCTTCGCTCCCATCGCGCGTTGCGTCGAAAGTCGTGCGCAAGCCGCGCAGCATCGTCGGCGATCACGGTTTCGCCCGGCCGGGCCGTTCGCGCGAGCAGCCTGCGGATGTCCTTATCGATGTCGCGAGCGATCCAGTCCACGAGCGACGGAGCTCTGTCGTCGATGTCGGGGTGAGCGCTCTGGTCGCGAGCGAGCTCGCCGATCGCCTGCAGGGTGCCCGCATGCCGCCGGCAGTATGTGCTGCCGCCGATCGAGATGCCGTGTGCGGAACAGATCGTGGCGGGGCACGAGCGCTCCCGGCGGTCGCGGTAGGCACAGGGTTGTGCCGTGTGGTTGGTGCAGCCGCGCATCGTGCACGCGCTCTCCGATGCAACGGGAACCGGTGGTGCTGGGTGCTCCCGGCGACGGAACAGCGCGGTCGCCGGGAGCTGGCCAAGGCGCCGAAGCGGGCTCGTGTCCCGTCTGGGAGTCTCCACAGTCAGCACGGCACCAGTCCTCCAAGTCCCACTCTCCGGCGCGACCACCCTCGTTGTTGCGCGCCCCTGGTGCAATCAGACGCCACGAGGGGCGCCCGCGTGACGCCATGCGACGATTTGCGATTCAGGCGTTGACGCGTGGTGACCTGGCGCAACCGCCACGTCTGGAGTTATTCGGGGTTGGTAACGGAGCCTGCTTTGAGCTGGCGCGTCCGCTCCTGCCAGAACTCGAGCCGTTGCTCGAAACGAGTTGCTTCGGCCATGAGGACCTTGAGATCCGTCTCCGCGACCTCCGATCCGGCGTCGTCGTCCATCAATGGCAGCCGCTGCTCCGCAACGGACAGGAGGTCGCGCTTGAAATCGAGGAGTTCGCTGTAGACCCTCGTCCAGTGGACGGCGTCATCGACGTAGTTCGTCCCCTCGTCCTCACCCTCGAGGAGCCGCGCAGGCTCGACCGCGTCAAGCGCCGCGTCCTTCGCATCTTGATGGCGCGGTACCGTTCGCGTGCCCGGCTTTGCCTCCGAATCCTCCGGAGGTTCGGAGCCGGTCACGAAACCCACTTGTGTGTGGCCTCTGCCAGGACGGCCGGCGGCGTGTGGGCTTTGATGAGGAAATCGTGCGCGCCGAGCTCGCGGCCTCGCTCGACGAGTTCGGGTTCGCTGTAGTTGGTGAGGATGACCACCGGAATCGCGGCAGTTCCCGGAGCGGCCCGCAATCGCTGGAGGACGTCGAAGCCGTGCATCTCCGGCAGTCCGAGGTCGAGAAAGATCAGATCGGGGGCTTCCGCGCCGGCGCGTTTGATCGCCTCAGCGCCCGAGTGCGCGGTGATCACATGGAATCCGTGGGCCGAGAGTTGCAGCTCGTACATGCTGGCGACGTCGGCGTCGTCGTCGACGAGCAGCAGACGTATCTCGTGTGACCCATCAGGCATGGATTCTCCCCGCTGTCACCTTGCGCCCGCGCGGCAAACGCAGCGTGAATGTACTCCCTTCGCCAGGACGAGAGGAAACCTCGATGTCGCCGCCCTGCGCCTGTGCCAGGCCCCGCGACAGGTGCAGGCCGAGGCCGGTTCCCTGGATCCCCGCCGCAACCGCTCTCGGCAGGCGTCCAAACGGCTGAAACAGCTTCAGCACGTCTTCCTCCGGGATCCCCTCGCCGTGATCGGTGACGTCGACCGCCACCCATCCAGGCTCCTCGCGAACCGTGATGGTGACGTCGCTCCCGTCGGGCGAGTACTTGATCGCGTTGGACACGAGGTTGCCGAGAATCGTCTCGACCTGCTCCGGGTCCGCACGAACACGAACCCGCCCTGCCGACTCCACGCGGACGGCTCGTCGTGGTCGACCGACGGGCGTGCTCACGGCAGACGCTGCGACAGCCCGCGCGAGCGCATCGACGTTGACATCCTTCGCATGCTGACCGCGAGCACGAATCTCCATACGGCTCGTGGTCAGCATCCGGTCGACGAGCTGGCTCATGTGGCGCATCCTCGCCGTCATCAGCGGCACCACCTTCGCGGCCGATTCCGGCAACTCCCCGAGTGACCCCTCCTCGAGCATCGAGAGGTACCCGCTGACCAGCGTGATCGGTGCCCGGAGCTCATGGGATGCGAGCTGCAGGAATTCGGATTTCTGCTGTTCGAGCTCCGCCATGCGATGGGCGTGTGCCTCGAGTCGATCCAGCTCGGCAGCCTGGAGGCCCTGGGCGCGCTGCTCTGCCGCATAGCCCTGCCAGACGAGCGCTGAGGAACGCGCGGCCAGGCGCATGATCCATTCGTCCTGGTCGGTGAAGCCCGACTGCGAGTTGGCAGCCGCCAGGATTCCCAGGGGCACCGCCGCCGTGCGCCAGAGGATCGCAAGCACGTCCCGCGCGCCGAGGCGCTCGAGCATCGAGCCTGGGCGCACGGTCACCTCGGTGTTGGCACGGGTCAGATGCAGTGCCTCGTCGGAAAAGAAGAGTCGCGACAGATCCTCGTCGCCTTCGGCGTCGAGGACACCTGGTGGCTGATCGCCGGACGGATGGGGGCTGTATGCCGACGCGGGCTGCATCGGGACGAGGTCGGCCCCGGTCAGTTGCCAGAATCCGGCCCGCTCGGCGTTGACCAGGCCTGCGACGGTATCGCTCATCTTTTCGAAGAACGTTGCCGGTTCGACGCTCGAGGCGACATGCCTCGACATCTGGGTCAGCGAGTCCAACCCGCGACGCTGCGCGCTCTGTACCTGTTCGACAAGCCGAGCGTTGCGCAGGGCAAGGACGGCGAGCAGCCCAACCTGCTGGAGGCTGTCGAGCTCGTGTGGTACAAACGCGCGGTCGCTGCTGCGGCTGAGGATCAGGACCGCACCGACAGTCTCGCCGAGGGAGAGCGGCACGATGGCGGTGTGGTGCATCGAGAGCAGCGACGGCGCGAGATCGGGATCGGAGTTTCCGCCTCCGCCGAGGGTGCCGCCGAGGACGATCGACCCTGTGGTCACCGCCTGCTGCAGCAGGGGCTGCCTCGCGAGCCAGGTTATCGGATACTCATGTCCGACGAAGTCGGGAGGTCCGCCCCGCTGATAGCTGGCCTCGACGCGCAGCACATCCTGATCGAGGCTCGTCAGGGTGCAGCGGTCGACGTCGACGTTCTCGGCCGCGAAGCGAACCAGGCTCCCCATGATCTGATGCGGATCGCCGCGTGAAACCAGGTCCACCTCGATCGACCCGGCAAACTGGGTCGTCTCCGGTGGATGCGAATCGAGGTCAGAGCCAGACGTGCTCGATGTCAATCCCGGTCAGCTCCGGCGGTCGCGGGATCCATGTGCGTCCAGGAGTTGCAGGCACTTGATCACGTATCGTCCGCCGGCGATGTTGAGCCCGGACTGCCGGGTGAGGGTGCGCGGATGGCTTGCGAGGATCTCGGCGGCGACGCTGATGGTATAGAGGGGCTTGTCGAGATCGAGCATCCGCCGCGACATGGTGACCATCGTCTCAGCAGGCATTCGATCGATCAACGGAGGCCGGGGCGTCACGGTGGCAAGGAGCCCACGGCGGGTGTTGTGCCCGAGCAACATCACAGCGATTCTATATGGCAATCGCCGGAGTGCTCGAATGGTCAGACGAGTCCGGCGCTGGTTGCGGCGCGCTGGCGGAAGAACTGGACGCGGCATCGGTCGCAGCGAAAGACGAGCCGGAGCCCCATGCGCCCGAGCACCTGGGTGATCCGCGAGCTGCACTGCGGGCAGGTGGCAGCCTCATGCAGATACGGGCCGTCCACCGGCTTGACGTCGAGTTGTATCGGCTTGTATTTACGAGCCATCGCGTACCTCCAGCTATTGGTCGAGTCTTCCCTCGGCCTCCCCGTCCAGACGTATCCTATCACAAAACATGATAGTGATGGTATTGCTATCATAGAACGCATGGCTGAGATGCTGTCCCCCGGTTCGGACAAGGCGGGCGCGGTGCGTGTCCGCGTGCGATCTGCCAGACGGCGCCGGAGGCCCGATCTCCGGACGGTCGCGACCGGTGTCGCGCTGTTCGTGGCTGTCGCCTGGACCATCGTTTTCGGAGTGGGCGTCGTCCTTCGCCGAGTAGTCCGCGGCCCCACGGGAACTCCCGCGGGCTCTCGGTGCGACAGCTCACACTCCGGCGCGGGCGGGATTTCCTATGCGCCATGCCCGAATACGGTTGCTTTTGTCTGCTACCGTACCCAGAAGGGAGTTGAACCGTCGATGGAACGCTGACTCATCGGCAACAGAGGAGCAGGGTAGTGCTGGAGGAAGACGTCAAAGTCCTTCTGATCGAGGACGACGTCGCCGCTGCGGAGATGTACCGGTTGCGTCTGGTCGCCGACGGCTATTCGGTGGTCATCGCTCAGGACGGCGGGGAGGGGCTGCGGCTGGCCACGGAGGAAGCGCCCGACTTCATCTATCTCGATCTTCGCCTCCCTGGTCTGGACGGATTCGAGGTGCTCGAGCGGCTCCGCGCCACTCCCGAGACGATGCATGTCCCGGTGATCATCCTCACCAACTATGGTGAACCGGAGCTGCGCGAACGCGGCATGAAGCTCGGCGCGCTCGAGTTTCTGGTGAAAGCCGACACCACGCCGGCGCAACTCTCCGCGAGCGTCGAACGCTCGGTCGCTCCGCGCCCACTGCCCTCGACCTGAAGCGACTGCCCACGGCTGTGCCGGACCCGGCATCTGCGTGGGATGACCCGGTCGCTACTGACGCGACCGGAAGGCTCTTCCGCGAGTCGGTCAACCTCGCCTCGCGGGTGGCGTCAGGCGGTGGCAGCCGTCGTGACGTCTGGTTGCTGCAGCTCCGAAGCGATGTGCTGACCTGTATCGCGGCGTCGGACACCGCGGCGATCGACGACCGTGGGCCCTACCGGGTGAGCGAACATCCACGGTTTGACCAGGCGATCACGTCAGGAGAGATCGTCGAGGGCGATTCCCAGGCGGTGCTGCCGGTGCGCGCTCAGGGCACCGTTGTCGGGCTCCTCGTCGTCGGCGGCACAGGCGGACTTGACATCGAGGAGCGGGACACGCTGACGGCGCTCGCCACCATCGTCGGCCTCGGGATCAGCCAGGCGATGACCGTCGACGAGCTTCTGCAGGAGACGGAACGCAGCCGCCGGCTCGAGCGCCTGAAAAGCGAGTTTCTGAACATCGCAGCCCACGAGCTGCGCAGTCCGCTCGGGATCATCAGAGGCTATTCGTCGATGCTCAGTGAGGGGATGCTGCCGGAGCGTGAGCGGCTGGTGGCATTGAGTCGGATTGCCGAGAAGGCCGAAGAGATGGCACGCCTGATCTCCGACATGCTCGAGACCGCACGACTCGAGACACTCGGCCTCGAGATGGAGCTCGAGCCGGTCGATCTCGTGGAAGTCATCGACGACGCGATGGAGGCAATGCGTCCGGTCGTGGGAGCCAACCACCGGCTCGTGCTGAGCGCCCCGCGCGAGCCGATCGCCGTGGTCGCGGACCGAGCTCGGCTCACCACCATGCTGACCAACCTCATCGACAATGCGATCAAGTACTCGCCTGCCGGCGGTGCGATCGAGATCGTAGGTGAGCACGATGGCCGGGTCGCCAGCGTGCTCGTTCGCGACCATGGGATCGGCATCAATGCCGAGCAGGCTCATCTCCTCTTCACGCGCTTTGGCCGTCTGGTGACCCCCGAGACCAGCCACATACGCGGGACGGGTCTCGGTCTCTATCTGGCCCGCGAGACCGCACGTCTCCACGGTGGCGATATCGCGGTCACCCCGACGCCGGGCGGCGGGAGCACGTTCACGGTGGTCGTGCCGCTGGCCTGACCCCGAAACCGAAGAGTCCACCTGCGCCGTGGACACGGTCCCGGCGGGGTGGACTCCTTGGGAAGGGGGTGGAGGAAAAAGGGTCACATGACCGTTGTCTTCGAGCTTAGTGACCGGTACTGAACGTGTCAAATTAGCTGTCAGCCGGGCTTTACAGTTCCAACGACCTCCGTATGGACCGACCTGCGGATCAGGTCTTCTTCGTGACCTCCGCGACGTACTCGTCAGGGTCCTTGTCCTCGATGGTGATCCCGCGGGCGCCGGCGTGCTCGGTCTCGAAGGCCGAGAACGCCATGGCAAGCTGCGCCTGTTCGGTTTCGGAGGCGGCGTCGTCGAACTCGAGGAGCGGGCCCTGTTCTTCTTCCTCCATGTGTTCGTCGTTGGCTTTCTCGGTGGCATTGACCCCCAGCCACCACCCGTCGTCTCCGACGAGATGTCCCTCGGCTTCCCGGATTCCATCACGAATTTCGTTGTGATCCTTGACCGCGTCCTTGGTGTCGTCGACCGAATCCGGGTCATCCTTGAGGAGCCGCGGGTAGAACAGGGTCTCCTCGGCGACCGCGTGCACCTCGAGGCGAGCCGACAGCACGCCCCAGATCGTGGTGAGCTGTTCGGAGTCGTCGCGAGCGGCCTCGAGCGCTGCGAACTGATTGCGGAACCAGACATGGTCCTTGCGGATGATGTCGGTGACGCGTGTGGTGGGCATGAGACTCCTTTCAACTGGCGAGAGCCGGTTGCGCTGTTGCGGGTTGGTTGCGGCGTGCTGCCGAAAGTGGCGTGGCAATATTCTCGAGCGCTTTGCGCTCGGCGTTGACCCCGAAGAACCATGCCACGAGGCCACCCGCGAACATGATCGCGCCGCCGGCGTAGTAGCCGATGCTCAGCGGTCCAGGATCCTTTCCCGAGCCGATCAGCGCACCAAAGATCGATGGGGCCGCCACGCCGCCCGCCAGTTGGGATATCGCGAAGAAGAAGGAGATCGCCTGCCCACGCAGTTCCAGCGGAAAGATCTCGCTGACGGTCAGGTACGCGGACGACGCACCCGCGGACGCGAGGAAGAAGATGACGCACCACATCAATGTCTGTGTGAAGGCATTCAGCGTTCCCTGGTGGAACAGGAAGCCGGAGATCGCGAGCAGGATGCCGGACACGCAATACGTGGTGAGAATCATCTTCCGCCGGCCGACTGTATCGAAAAGATGGCCGATGGTCAGGGGACCGAGCAGATTGCCGGCGGCGAACGGAAAGAAATACAGCGCAGTGTCCGACGCAGGAACGTGATAGAAGGTGGTCAGAACCAATGCGTAGGTGAAGAAGATTGCGTTGTAGAGGAACGCCTGCGTCGCCATCATCGTGAAGCCGAGGAAGGAGCGTGCGGGATACTCGCGCAGCATCGTCCTGGCGATCTGCACGTACGAGACCCGAGCCGCACCGGTGAGCTCGATCGCCTTGTCCTGCGAGACAGGTTCGAGGTGCACGCCCTCGCGCTCGACGCGTGCTTCGATCTCGTCGACGATGTGTTCCGTAGCTTGTCCTCTGCGCGGGCTCCCTGAGGGGCTGTCGGTGAAGGTGTTGGCTTACATGATAGGAACAATATCAGGTAGAGACCCACAATGAGGGACAGGTAGTGCACACTGACGGCATGAATATCCCCATGACCCCGGCACCCCCTCCGACGCCCGAGCCGACCCCCGAGCCGGAGGTGCAGGAGCCGGACCCGGGTCAGCCGGAGGTGCCCGACCCCGACCGGTCAGCGGAAACGGACGCGCCCGAAACCCGACCGGAATAGCGAACACCGGCGCCGGCTTGGGCGCGAAATCGACCGGGCGATTGCGCGCGGACGATTGGCGGCGCCAGTCCTTACCGAGATGTAATGCCTAGACGCCAAGGTGCTTGCGTAGAAACGTGAGCATCCGTGGCGCCGCGTCGAGCCGGTTGGCGCGTTTCGCCAGGCCGTGTCCTTCATCGTCGTAGATCAGGAGCTCGCTGGCGATTCCCCGAGAGAGCAACGACGCGTGCAGCTGGCGTGCTTCACCGACAGGCACGCGAGGGTCGTTGGCGCCGTGAATCAGCATGAGCGGGGCGCGTATGTCGGCGACGTGAGTCATCGGCGACGCTTCGATGAGGAAGTCGCGATCGGTTTCGAGGAAGCCGTACTCGACTTCACGGACCCGGCGTCGATATGGCGAGGTGTTCTCGAGGAAGGTGACGAGACTGCTGATCCCGACTGTCGCGATTCCCGCAGACCACAGCTTGGGGTAGAAGGCGAGGGCGGCAAGTGTCATGTAACCCCCATACGATCCGCCCATCACGGCGACCCGGGTTGCGTCGACACCGCGCTCGCCGAGCGACGCGTGCACGGCGGTGAGGTCACGCACGGAGTCGAGCCGCAGCCGGCGGTCGTCGAGTGAGACGAAGCGGCGCCCCCATCCGGCCGAACCACGAACATTCGGCGCCACCACCGCGATGCCTTCGGCGACGAGTCGAATGATGAAGGGATCATATCTGGGCGCGAAGCGCGCCTCCGGGCCTCCATGCACCACGACCACCACCGCAGGATTGTCGACCGGTGGCCTGTAGAGAAAGTAGGTGATCCGCTCACCGTCGAACGAGGCGATCTCCTGTAGCTCGGGTCTGATCAGATCGGGGGAAACGATCTGATCGATGAGCAGGAGCGGGACCGGGGTCGCGGTCGGACCTGTGTCGATACGCAGCGGCGTCAACGGCGTGGCAGTGGTCGTGTATGTCAGTAGGGCGGTCGCGCCGTCGGGAGAGAGGTACGGCCGCGGCACCAGTGGCAAGCCGAAGCCGGTGCCGGCGTCGGGCAGCGGGAGCTCTCGAATGCGGGCGAGGCTCTCGCCATCGTGCAGGTGCACGCGAGTGATGGCATTTTCGGCGTGAACGACGATGGCACTGCGGCCATCGCTGCTGAGACTGGCTTCGCTGTCCCAATCGGTCTCCAGCACGTAACCCCACGTCGACGTTCCGATGTCGTAGCGAGCGATGGATGAGACATCTCGCCCGGCATCCGTGCTGAAGAGGAACGCCGATGAATCGGGGTACCAGGTTGGTGCGACAGCGGTTCCCGGCCCGCTCCGTTCCACCACCATTCGCACCTCGCCGGTTTCCAGGTCGACGAGCAGCAGATCGTCACTGATCGCGAATGCAGCGTCGAGGCGCGTTACCGCGAGCCAGCGACCGTCAGGTGAGAAGGATTCGATACGGTTCCACCCACCCTCAACGACACTGCGGATCGCCCCATCGGTACGATCGAGCACCGAGACGTCGATATCGACGCCGTTTCGTTTCGTCGACGAGAACGCGATGAGCTTGCCGTCACGGCTGACGTCCCCGAGATCGTGCTTGATGTTCTCCTCGACCAGAAGCGCTCGGGGCTCGCCACCGTTCAGGTCGACCAGCCAGAGCTGGTAGTTCTCATTGCCGCCACGATCGACAGCAACGACGATATCGTTCGTGCCGGGAATGTACCGCGCCGCAGAGACGGGCTCGTCGAGGAACGTGAGCTGGATCAACGCGCCGCCTTCAACCACGAGTCGATACACCTGCATGCTGCCGGTATCGTCGCAACGGAGGAGGAGCTCGGCGCCATCCGCTGCGACGTCGGCGATGACGGAGCTGCGTGCTTCAATGAGTCGCGTCAGCAGTTGATCAGCCACGGTGCAATCTTCCCATCCGCTCGAGCGGTCTCGCGCTGACACGAGTCCCAGTGGCGCGCTGCGCTTGGTTCGACGTTCCCAGGACGCCTCTATGCCGGCCGGAGCTGTTCGATTGTGGCCACGACTTCCGGGGCATCGGGTGGGGTCGTCGGACTGAAGCGCGCGACGACTTCGCCGCTGGGCGACACGACGGCAAGCGACGCCGGCTTAGCATTCAGCATCTTCACGGGGCGTCACATATGGACACGGCGTCCTCCAGGCAACGGTTGCAGCGACGCGATCGAGCGTACCACCCGGGTAGGAACCTGCCGATCAGCCGCTCCAGGCGACAGCACCGTTCTCATCACGTTGGATCATCACCTGGAGCTGCGTGATGAGGGTTTCACTCGTCACATCGATGCCGAGCTCGCGGTTGTACCTGAGGGACTCGGCGGAAAAGTTCTGCGAACCGGCGAATGCCTCCCGATCGCTGAGCCCTGGGTCTCGGCCGAGCACCTTGGCGTGGATGTAGAGCGCAGCGCTGGGGGAGTACACCCTGATGTCGACGCCGGCCGCCGTCAGCTCGCCGAACGCCGATGCCCAGCTGCCTGAGTCGGTCATGCATTCATCCACGTTCACGCCACGGCGGGCGGCGGCGGCCAGGGCATCGACGACGTCCGAGTTGCCCATCTCCTCGTTCTCGACCAAAAGCTGGTGCTTCGCGCCGGCGATCAGGGCGAGCAGGTCAGGGAGTGAGGTCGACGGTGACCGGACGAGGTCGGCACCCGAAGGCGGATCGATCTCTGTTCCGTCGTAGTCGGCATTGAAGGTTGCCTCCATCGCCGCGAGGTCGGATGGGATGTGGTCGAGGACGGCCACATCGCGCCTATCCGCGTAGTACCGACTCGTCCAGTTCAACGTCATGATCACGCCGACCGCCCTGTCCACGACCAGCATCTTCTGATGCGTGAGTGCATACCGTGCGCTGGCCCAGTGGACGTCAACGCCGTGACCCCGCAGGTACGAGAACGCCGCCCCATTCACCGAGCCGGTCTTGACGATGTTGAGGACGACTCTCACATCGACCCCGCGGGCGGCGGCCGCCGCGAGCGATTGTTCGGCCCGAGTGTCCTCGAGCTCATACATGGTGAGGTCAACCGCGTGTCGTGCCGACCCGAGCAATGCATAGATGGAGCTCATGCCCGCATCGGGTTCGATCAGCAACGAGAGTGGCGGCGCCGGGGTCACCGCACCTGACGAGGTGGTCGGGCTGGCGGTGGTTGCCGGTACGCCGGACCGTGCCGTGGGCAGGCTGGCGCCGCATCCGGCAATCGCCACGACGCCGATCAGCATCAGCCCCGCGACCCACAGCCACCTCACCTGGGAAGTAACTGCGCTTGGCCGCTCGTCACTGTGAACGCCGCGCCATGGTTCGACGGCATGACCGGCATCGGCTCGGTCGGGCCGCAGTTCATCGAGCGAATGGCGGGCGCCTAACGCCGCAAGCCACGGATTGATCGAAGGGGCGCCGGGAAACCGGCGCCCCTTTCGCGTATCTCCGGAAGCCGCCGTGCTCCGCAGCGCGGACGTCTCGGTAGGGATGATCCGTTTGTGGACCCGATGCGTCGTCCGACCACGATCGTCACCGGGGCGGGCAGAGGCATCGGTGCGGCTACTGCGCTGCACCTTGCCCAGACCGGCCACGACGTCGTTGTGAACTATCAGAAGGACCACGATGCCGCGATGCACGTCGTCGAGATGGTCCAGGCCGCGGGTGCCCGGGCCGCGGCCGTCAAGGCTGACGTCACGGTGGAGTCCGACGTGGAGCGGCTGTTCGCGACGGCGCAGGACGCACTCGGTCCGGTGAGCTGCCTCGTCAACAACGCCGGTGCGACATTGCATATCGGCGATCTCGCGGACACCCCGGTCGACACGATCAGATTGGTGATCGAGCTCAACCTCGTCAGCACGATCCTCTGTGCGCGTCGCGCTGCGCAGGTGATGTCGACACGACGCGGCGGCGCCGGCGGCGCGATCGTGAACGTGTCGTCGGCCGCGGCGACGCTCGGGAGCGCGCACGAGTATGTGCACTACGCAGCCGCGAAGGCCGGCGTCGACGCCCTCACGATCGGGCTCGCAAAGGAGCTTGCAGGCGACGGGATACGGGTCAACGCCGTGGCACCCGGCGTTGTTCGGACCGACATCCACCAGGACGCGGGTGCGCCAGATCGCGCCGACCGGGCCGCGGTCAGGATCCCCCTGGCGCGCGCAGCCGAGCCGCGCGAGATTGCCGTCGCCATCGCGTGGTTGCTGGGGCCGGAAGCGACGTATGCGACGGGTGCGATCCTTCGTGTCGCCGGCGGGATGTAGCCCGCCAGTCCGCGAAGGGGAAGCCGCAACGCGCTGGACCTTCGGCCGTACCGGTCGCCCATCCTGCGGCGGGCGGACGTTCAGCGGTCGGCAGCGGTCACCAGGTCGTGGAGGCGCTGGAGGCGGCTGTCACGATCGCGGACGAATCGACTGATGCCCTCGAGGAGATATGGCGTCGTCAGGTGCGCCTCGTCCATGACCTCGTCGACCGAGCCGCCGGTGCGCCAGCGATCGTCCCAGTCGGCGCCCATCGAGTACTCGGCGCCGAGCGGCCCGTCGACCCAGTCACGCATCAGCTTGACTGTGCGATTGGTGATGGCCATGGCATCGAGCCGGTCGGCCGGACCGATCACGCTGTCGCGATAGGCCGCCGGCTGCCTTCGGAACAGCTGCGGGCTGATCGCCGCAACGATCTTCACGTTGAGGCCAAGACTGTCAAGATCAGGGAGCGCCTTCACAATGTTTGCGGTTGTGGTCGTCCCCTGCACGAAGACGGTCCCCATCTCGGGGAGATCGCCCCGAAAAGGACGGAGCACGTACGCACCGCGCGCCGCATCGAAATGACTCGGCATGCCGAGGGCATCGCGATCCGGAATCTCGATAGCCGGCCTCGTGAGGTGCAGCGCGATGATCGGCACATCGGTCGCAAGCGCCGCGGCCAGGACGACGGGCACCTCGTTGTACTCCCAGGGGTGCAGGTCGATGACCTTGCCTTCCGGGAACAGCTGCGTCACCCCAGGCTCGTAGATCCCGAAGTGGGTACGCGAATCCTCGGCGGTCTCCGGACCGGAATGCCCGGCCACCCAGAGGACCCTGCCGACCTTGAGCTCGCAATCCTGCGCGAGCTGGCTGAACAATCGCATCTCGCCGTATTTGAGGTAGCTGAACGAGCCGTATGTCGAGCACGCACCCCAGAAGCCGTTGAACGAGGTGAACGGCTCCGACGACAGGTTCACAGTTGCGAGCCCGGCGATCATTCCGGCGTTGGTGAATTCGGTGATCTCGGTCGGGAGCAGTGCGCCGCCGGGATTGGAATCGCGTTCGTACCATCCCGACCCGGGCATGTCGCCGAAGTCCTTGCTGAACCCGGCGAGGTTCGTTGAATCGGCGAGGTCCGCGGATGCTGCGATGAAGAGCGGGCGTCCATAGTCCTGTCGGGCCATGGCGTTCACCCATGAGCTCCACACACCGAACGCCGTGCGATTGGCCTGCTTCTCGCCCGGTTTCCGGTACATCGCCGCTGGATACGCCTGGGAATCCGTGAGCCGGGGATCGTTGAAAACGTCTGCGCCATGACCACCGACGATGAGGCTGTCGATGGTGTCGGGCACCTGCTCTGCAAGCTCGACGAGGCGATCGGAGATCGCATCGACGATACCTGGATGATCCGCCAGCACCCGTGACGCGCGTCGCAGGTTCTCGGCGGCCTGCTCGTGCAGCGCCGCAGGATCGGACGGCGCCGGCTCGTCAACGCCCGCATAGCTCATGCCGTACTTGTCCATGAACGCGTGGCGCAGCTCCCAGAACGGTGCGCTGTTCATTGCGTGCGGTGAGCCATGACTCTTGTTGTCGTATTTGCCATATCCACGTCCCTTGCGCGTGCGGAACCACGCGACCGACGGCACGTGTTCGGGGTTCTCACCACGGGCGGCTTCGAGGACCGCCTTGGTCACCGGTGCCCACTCCGATCCGTCCGGCGTCCCGGACACGCGCCACCCGTAGGATCCGAACCAGGTCGCGGGCGTGCCTGGTACGACTGAGGACGCGGGGAAGTCGTCGATGCCGAAATCGTTCCAGTCGACGAGGAACACGAGGTTGGCGAGTCCGAGACCCCATGCCGCGTTGCGCGTCTCGTGGCTCGCGCCGGCAGTCAGTCCGCCCTCACCCTCAACAACGAAGACGCGCACATCGCCCGCGCCGGCCAGCTTCAGCGCGAGCGCCTCGCCCGCAGCCGGCGGCATCCCGTGGCCCGACGGCCCGGTGTTGAACTTGAGGAACAGGCTCTTGCCCGCCATCTCGGGATGCCCCGGGAGGCCGCCGCGATGACGCAGGGTGGTCAGGTCTTCGGGAACCAGCGCCCAGCGTCCGTCCTCCGGGAGGGTGAACGCTGGATTCGGATCGCGGGCCGCTCTGATTCGCAATGTCTCGTTGAGCGCCGCGAGCGTGGCGTAGACGACCGGAACGGTGTGTCCCGCAGAGAGGACGAACCGGTCACCGAAGGGAAGCCAGGGGCGGCGGATGTCCCACCGCATCGCTCCCGACAGCATGGTCGCGAGCAGCAGGTGAACCTTCGAGCGCGATCCACCCGGATGTCCGCTTTGGCGATAGTTGAGGGCGAGGTCGATAAACTCGTCGACGACGTCCTTGAGCAGGTCCCACGCCGGGAACGACGCTTCGGCGTCCGCGTAGAGGCGATCGGGGGTCTCCACGCTTGTGCACAATAGCCGCCCAGGAGAACCGCATGACGACAACGGTGCCCGTCGAAATCCACAGCGCGATCCACGACGCCATGAGCGCGTCAGCAGATGAGTTGATCACCGCATCGCGTGCGATCCACGCGCTGGCCGAGATCGGCTTCGAGGAATTCGAATCGTCGCGGGTGCTCAGCGGCCTCATCGAGCAGCACGGGTTTCGAGTCGACCGCGGCGTCTCAGGGATGCCGACCGCCTTCGTGGCGAGGCACGGAGAGACCGGCCCTCACGTTGCGTTCGTCTGTGAGTACGATGCCCTGCGCGGCCTGGGACATGCATGCGGACACAACCTCATCGCCACGTCCTCAGCAGGCGCTGGGATCGCGCTGGCACGAGCGCTCACCGACGGTGGTGTCGCTGCCCGCGTGACCATCGTCGGCGCACCGGCGGAGGAGGGTGGCGGCGGCAAGATTCCGCTCTGTCACGACGCCCTCTTTGACGACTGCGACGCCGTGCTCATCTTTCATCCCTCGGATCGGACGGCCGCGGTGCAGTACGCGCTTGCATGTACGCATTGGGAGTGGACCTTCCGCGGCAAGGCGGCGCATGCCGCGGGACATCCCGACCACGGGATCAATGCCCTGGATGCGTTCGTTCATGCATATAACGGTGTGTCGCTCTGGCGTCAGCAATTGCGCGACGACGCGCGCGTGCACGGATTCATCGTCGAAGGCGGGACGGCTCCGAACATCATTCCCGAGCTCACGCGCGGCGAGTACCTGACGCGTGCGCGTGACGGGGAGTATCTGCGCACGATGAACGTGCGCTTCCGGGCAATCTTCGAAGCAGCCGCACGGGCCACGGGTTGCGCACTGCAGCTCGACGAGAAGGAGACCTACCTGGACCTCCGTTCAAACGCGGTGCTCGCGGAGCTTGCCAGCCTGCACCTCGCCGCCGTCGGTCTCGAGGAAGACCGAGTCATTCCGTGGGAACGAACCGGCTCCACCGATGTCGGCGATGTCTCGTACGCTGCGCCGACGCTGCACCCTGAATTCGCCATCGCTGACGAGGGGATCGGTCCCCACACGCACGCCTTCCGTGAGGCAGCGGTCTCACCTCGAGGCGAGGAGTCGATGCTGAAGGCGGCCGAGGTGCTGGGCAGGATCGGCGCGGATGTGATCTTCGACTCGGCCACGCGTGGCCGCGTTCGCGATGCGTTTCTCACCCAGCCGCAGCACCGCATGGAGTGGACCGGGTCGCGAGCATAGAGCCGCCGGCAGCACTCTCCGGGCTCGATTGACGAGTCCGGAGAGGCTTGCGCGACGACCGTCGCGGTTAGTGGACCGCGGCGACGAGCTCTGGAACGAAGAGCGCTGCGTTCACGGTGCCGACCCCGGTCGCGAGGTCATACCCGCTCACAGCGGCGAATCCGTTGACGGTATGGGTCGAGCCTCCTTGCGGGAAGGTGACCGTACTGTTCCCGGCAGTCACGTCGACGATGCCGGGAGCGCCGGCCGCTTCCATCGCGTACAGCGCGGGGTTGATCAGTCCGAGTCCGTGACCGGCCCACTGATCGGCGATGGCGATGATTCCCGAGAACTCAGGAGAGGCCTCGCTGGTGCCACCGATCAGATAGAAGCCCGCCGCACCCTGCGCGGCGTTCGCGTCGAGGTAGACGAGCGCCGCGCCGTTCACGGCCGCACTCATGGAGATGTCGGGGAAGCCGCGCGCGGGCCCGACCGTGGACTTGACGCTGTTCTGGTACGCCGGCCGCTCGAAGATGGTCGAGGTGCCGCCGCCGCCGGCCGCCGGCGAGTTGAAGAGCGCGGTGTCATTCCACACAGCGGGCGGCTGCGTGGCGACGCCGTTCGCGTCCAGGAAGAGTTGCAGGCCGCCGACGCCCGTCACGAGCGGGTCATCCGAGGGCCACTCACCGACGCGGTGCAGGAAGTACGTCGCGGCGAAACCCTGTGCCGTCAGTGTCTTCGGGCCCGATGGACCCTCGTCTCCCGCGGCTGCGAGGACGGTGACCCCGTGGGCAGCGGCATTCTTGTAAGCGCTGCGCAGGGTGAGCAGCGATTGGGCGGTCGGGAAGGTCGGCTCCGGAGCCGCGAAGCTCTGGGTGATGACCTGACCGAGGTGATGGTTGATCACGTAGTTCTCAGCAGCGACGATCTGCGGAAAGCCGGTGACCCCGAGCGTCTCCGCAACCGGCGTTTCGACGAGCAGGATGTTGGCCCCGGGCGCCATCGCGTGCGCGTACTCGACGTCGAGCGACGTCTCCTCAGCCCATCCGACCATCATCGGACGCTTGGTGGCATTGAACGGCGGAATCGGGCCCTCCGGCTGCAGGATCACGAAGTGCGGTGGAGCGGGCAGGTTGAACGCCTTGTCGAACGTCGTCAACTCCTGTCCGATGCCGCTGAAGCCATACGAATCGACGATGACGATCGTCTCGCCCTTACCCGTCAATCCCTTCTTGTACAGCGGTCCAAGGTTGTATGCCGTCTGGAACTGGAAGGGGGCATAGCAGGCGATGTGCAACTGGGTCTCGCACTCCGCTGTGGTCGGCGGCGTCGCGAAGGCGCGGGTGCTGAGCAGATGCGACAGCGGCACCGGCATTGCGCCTGCGGCGGTGGCGACGGCCGCACCCGACCCGCCGACGGTCAGCAGTGTTGCTGCAAGCAGGCCCGTGCCAGACAGAAGGCCTGTCATGCGTTTTGGCATGGAGATCATGGATTCGTCGTTCCCTCTGCGTGTTCTCCCGGCACGGATGCGCCGAGGTGATTTTCCTGACGAAGCGTGCGCGTACGTGTGGACGCGCTCACGGCGATCGGTCAGCCGCCGTCCCGCCGGCAGCCTGATCCCTACGTCGTCACAACGTGAATACCAAGGGCACTCGCCTCCTTGAACATGCAGCGGTGATCGACGCTCGGACAGGCGCAACGCCTACCCGGGTGGGTGCCTCCTCTCGGGACGACATAAGGTAGAGATGGAGGTTACATCGCGACCCGAATGGCTCGCTCGGCGCATTCCTCGGGCGGGCGTCAGGACGGGATTTCTGGCTTGCGCGCGCGGCTCGGGGCGACCCGTGAGGGCTCGCCAGGCATCTTCGGATACTGCGGTGGCCAGGGCGCGTCCAACAAGCCCGACGCCGTGTCACGGGCATGGAGCGCCAGCACCGGCTCGAGCGACTGGGGCGCAGCCGACATCGCCAGCCACGGGTCACCGCTCCGGGCAACCCGAGGCGGGACGCTCGCGATCGTCAGCGCGTCTGGGGTGATGGCGTCCAGCTCATCCCAGGCGAACGGTGTCGACACCTGAGCGCCGGGGCGAGCGCGGACGGACCAGGCCCCGAAGATGGTCTTGTGCGGCGCGTTCTGGTTGAAGTCGACAAAGACGCGGCGTCCGCGTTCCTCCTTCCACCAGGCGCACGTGATCAGATCAGGGCGGCGGCGCTCGAGCTCGCGTCCGACCGCCACGGCGGCGGAGCGCACCTCGTACGACGTCCAGCGAGGCAGCAGGCGCACGTACACGTGAATGCCCCGGTTCCCGGTCGTCTTGGGCAAACACGCCACCCCGAGCTCGTCGAAGAGCGCCCGGACCTCGCGTGCCGCTTCTTGCACCATCGGGAACACGACCCCGGGGCTCGGATCGAGGTCGATCCGGAGCTCGTCCGCGTGTTCCGGATCCGAGGCCCTCGACGGCCAGACGTGGAAGCCGAGACACCCGAGGTTCACGGCCCAGAGGACGTGCGCGAGGTCGGCCGCAACCAGCGCGCGCGACGTGGTCCCGTTGGGCGTGCTCACGATCGTGGTCTCGAGCCACTCGGGACGTGTCTCCGGCACGCGCTTCTGGAAGAACGACGGGCCACCCGCGCCATTCGGAAACCGCTGGAGCAGCACCGGGCGGCCGGCCATGGCCCGGAGCAAAGGCTCCGCGACAGACTGGTAGTACTGCACGAGATCGAGCTTGGTATCGCCCCGCTGGCTGAAATAGACCTTGCCGGGGTTGGTGATCGGGACCTGGCGCCCCGACGCTTCGACGAGGACGACGTCATCAGCCATCGCCGGCGAGCATAGACGCGCCGGCGCCTCTGCGCCCGAAAGCCCGGGTTCGCGATCGCCTGCCACTCGCACTGGGATTACCTGGTCGTTCCGTCGTGCGCCCCCACGCTGTCGCGACGCTTGACGGCGCGCGCTGAGATGGCCTCGAGCAGGCAGCGATGCGCATTCTGTGAGGTCAGTTCCGCCCAGTCGTAGGGGGGCGACACCTCGACGACGTCCATCGCCACGACGTCAGTGCGCAGCACGATCTGGCGAATGGCATGAAGGAGGTCGATCGGTTGCATCCCGCCGGGCTCGGGGGTTCCCGTTCCCGGCGCAAACCCCGGATCGAGCACGTCGATGTCGATGGAGAGATAGATGTGCTCTGGTCCGTCAAGTGCTTCGGCGATGGCGTCTTCGACGACCGCTGCCACGCCGCGATCGCGGCGTTCGCCCATGAGGTGCCAGCGCATGCCCTGCGCGCGCATCCAGTCGAACACGTCCTTCGGAGGCCAGTAGCCGCGCAGCCCCACCTGGACGAAATTGTGGCCTGGAATCGCACCCGACTCGATGAGACGGCGCATCGGCGAGCCGTGTGAGTACAGATTTCCCCAGAGGTTGTCACTGGTATCCGCGTGCGCATCGAAATGCACGATCCCGACGCTTCCGGGAGGATGCGCCGCGGCAACGGCCATGGCCGCCGGCCAAGTGATCGAATGGTCGCCTCCGATGACCATCGGGATGATGCCTCGCGTCGCAACCTCGCTGACCCGCTCCCGGATTGCCATGTGCGAGATCTCGGCCATCCCCGGGAGGCATCGAGCGTCGCCGTAGTCGACCACGCGCTGCACATCGAGCGGTGCGACCTCGAGTTCGACGTGCCACTCGCCGCTCTGGTACGACGCGGTACGGACGGCACGTGGTCCGAAGCGTGCCCCGGGCCGGTACGTGACGCCATCGTCCCACGGGGCGCCAACCACCGCGACATCCGGGCGCACAGCGTCGAGCTGTTCGGGGGTCGTGAGCAGGGGAACCCGGCAGAACGTTGTCGGGCCAAGGTACGCGGGTCCGTCGTCGTACCGTTCCAAGGGGCGAAGACTAGCCGACTCGAACGGCGAACGGAGACAGCTCATGAAGCTCACCGACTTCGAAGCGCTCAGCTTCGACTGTTATGGAACCCTGATCGACTGGGAATCAGGCATTGCCGATGTCCTGGTGCCATGGGCCCGCGCCCGCGGACTCGACCTCGCTGCTGAGGATTTGCTCGAGCGATACGCAGGCGCCGAGGCTCGCCAGGAGGAGCGGACGCCCGAGGCGCTGTACCCGGAGATCCTGGGCGCGGCCATGCGAAGTCTCGGCGCGTCGTTGGGCCTCGAGGTCACCGCTGACGAGAGCGAACGCCTCGCCATGTCGGTTGGGGAGTGGCCCGCGTTCCCCGACTCCCCCGGCGCGCTCGCGGCGCTCTCGACTCGATACAAGCTCGTGATCCTCTCCAACGTTGACCGTCGGTCCTTTGCGCGCAGCAATGCGAGGCTCGGCGTCCACTTCGACGCAGTCATCACCGCGGAGGACGTGGGGTCGTACAAACCGTCGCTTCGCAATTTCGAGGCGCTCCTGGAAGGCGTTCGCGGACTGCAGGTGGCGGAGGGCCGGCTGCTGCACGTCGCCCAGAGCCTGTTCCACGACCACGTGCCGGCCCGAAGCCTCGGGCTCCCCACGGTGTGGATCGACAGACGGGGAGAGCTCGCCGGCTGGGGCGCAACGCCGGCGCCTGGTGCCATCGTGACGCCCGATTGGACATTTCCATCGATGAGCGCGTTCGCGGCCGCATGTTTGGCAACGCACATCGAGTGAGGGATGCCGGCCGGAACCGGCATCCTCAGCGACAGATGCTTGCCGGATTGATCCGCGCCTCTCAAGAACGGCGGCGGCCACCCGCCTGGTATAATGCTTGCCAGCAAACAAGTATGGTTGAGGCAGGAGTGTGGCAGGCGAGCATCCGACCGGCAGGCATGTGGCCCGCAAACATTTGACTGGCAAACATCTGACTGGCGAGCGTTCGACTGGAACGTGGTGATCCGGGCGCCCGAGGTCGCCCTGGTCGAGGGTTCGGAGACAAGCGCCGCCCGTCTGCGGATCGCTGTCTCCCGGCTCTCGCGCCGGCTCAGGCCAACTGCTGCCGCCGGGTCGTTGACCGCGACTGAGGTCGATGTGCTGGTGGCGATCGACCGTCGCGGGCCGCTCCGGCTGTCGGATCTCGCGGGGTTCGCCGGTCTCAACCCGACCATGCTCTCGCGGCTCATTCCCAGGCTCGAGGCGGCAGGTTTGATGCGCCGTCTCGTCACCGCGGGCGACCGTCGCGTCTGTCGCGTCGAGATCACAGCGAAGGGACGCCGCCTGCTCGATCGCATCCGGTCTGAGCGCAACGACGCATTGTCGCGTTTGCTGCGAGAGCTCGACCCTGATGATCGGGACGCGCTTGCGCGCGCGCTGCCGGTGCTCGAGATGCTCGCCGAACGCATTGTGGATCGGCAGCCGGTATCGACCCGCGAGAGCGCCAGGTGAGCCGCGTCGTCGCGGTCAGCCGGCGAACGTTCTCGGCGCTCGCCGTCCCAAATTTCCGTCGGTACTTCTTCGGTCAGAGCACGTCGCTGATCGGAACATGGATGCAGTCGGTCGCGCAGTCGTGGCTCGTCTTCACGCTCACACACTCGGCGACGGCCATCGGCTTCGTCCTTGCACTCCAGACGCTCCCGGTGCTCGTCCTCGGGCCCTACGGTGGGGTCATCGCCGACCGCGTCGACAAACGGCGCCTCATGATCGTGCTCCAGTCGCTGATGGCGATGCAGGCGCTGGTGCTGGGGCTGCTCGTCGTCATGCACGTGGTGGTCTTCTGGGAGATCTGCGTGCTCGCCGTGGTGCTCGGCCTCAACAACTGCTTCGAGAATCCGGCGCGCCAGGCCTTCGTGCGCGAGATGGTGGGTGCCGACGAGGTGCGCAACGCCGTGAGCCTCAACTCGACGATGGTCAACGCCGCCCGCGCCATCGGTCCCGCGGTCGCGGGATTGCTCATCGCGACCGTCGGTATCGGGGTGTGCTTTCTCGTCAACGCAGTGAGCTTCGTGGCGGTCGTGTACTCGCTCATCTCGATGGACACGACGGCACTGAAACCGAGCGTGCCCGCACCGCGGGCTCGCGGGCAGCTCCGCGAAGGATTCCGTTATGTGGCAAGGGAGCCGCGCCTCGGGGTGCCGCTGCTCATGATGGCCATCGTCGGGACGCTCGCCTACGAATTTCAGGTGACCCTGCCGGTGCTCGCGAAGCAGAGCTTCGGTGGCAACGCTGCGACGTACGGCTTTCTCACCGCCGCGATGGGCGTCGGCGCTGTGGTCGGTGGACTTGTCACCGCCACCCGGGGGCGCACAGGGCTGCGTCCGCTGACGCTCGCCGGCGCCGCCTTCGGCGTCGCCATCCTGTGCGCGGCATGTTCGCCGGTGCTCGCTCTGGCCTTTGTGGCCCTCGCCGCGATGGGGTGGACAAGCGTGACCTTCCTCGCCACGGGTAATACAACGCTCCAGCTGCAGGCGGCACCGTCGATGCGCGGTCGCGTCCTGGCACTCTGGGCCGTGGCCTTCATGGGATCAACCCCGGTGGGCGCACCGCTGATCGGCTGGGTGGTTGCGGTTGCGGGAGCACGGGTCGGCCTCGGCGTCGGCGGGCTCTCGTGTCTTCTAGCGGCCGCGATCGGCCTCCTCGCCATGCGCCGGCTCGGGATGAAACGCGGACAAGCCGGTGGCGGGCTGCCTGCAATCGATGGACGGGTCGCTCTCTCGGCCGCCGAGGGCACGGCTGACGTCACCGAGGTGCCGGGCGTCGCCGTCTAGGAGCACCGGGACGCGCTCATCCCGACGCGTTCACGCCGGGTATCGTTGCGGGGTACGGCGCCCCACGCGCCGTGCCCATGCCAGACGAGGAGGTCGACGCAGCATGCTTTCGTATGCATCGGGCCCGAGTGCGCTCCCACTGCTGGGCGAGACCATCGGCGAGAACCTGAGGCGGACAGTCGAGCGATACCGCGACTCCGAGGCACTCGTGGTGCCGCACCAGGACTACCGCGCGACCTACGGGCAGCTCTGGGAGCAGGTCTCCGAGGTGGCGCGCGGCCTGCTGGCCCGCGGCGTGCGGCGCGGAGACCGGGTGGGCATCTGGTCGCCGAATCGTTTCGAGTGGGTGGTCATCCAGTATGCGACGGCTCGAATCGGCGCCATCCTGGTCAACATCAACCCCGCATACAGGACCACCGAGCTGGAGTACGCGCTCGGCCAGTCCGGTGTCTCGTTCCTGATGCTTGCCCGGGCCTTCCGTCAGGCCGACTACGTGCGCATGCTCGGCGAGGTGAAGGGCGCCTGTCCCGACCTCCGCGAGGCCCTCGTCCTCGAGGACGGCTGGGAGTCGCTGGTGCTCGACGGCCGTGGGCTTGGCGAGGACGCGCTCGCCGCGGTCGAATCCAGCCTGCAATTCGACGATCCGATCAACATCCAGTACACATCCGGAACCACCGGGTTTCCGAAGGGGGCGACGCTCTCGCATCACAACATCCTCAACAACGGCTTCTTCGTCGGTGAGACAGTCAAGTACACGCCGGACGACCGGGTCTGCATCCCGGTCCCCTTCTACCACTGCTTCGGGATGGTCCTGGGTAATCTCGCGTGCACGACACATGCAGCGTGCATTGTGGTTCCGGGAGAGGCGTTCGATGCCGCGACCGTTCTCGGCATCACCGAGCAGGAACGCTGTACGGCACTGTACGGCGTGCCGACCATGTTCATCGCGGAGCTCGAGCATCCCGGGTTCGACGCGCACGATCTGAGCCGCCTGAGGACCGGGATCATGGCCGGGTCGCCGTGCCCGGTGGAGGTGATGAAAAAGGTGCAGTCGCGCATGAACATGCGCGAGGTGACCATCTGCTACGGCATGACGGAGACATCACCGGTCTCGACGCAGAGCGCCCTCGACGACCCGCTCGAAAAGCGTGTCGGGACCGTCGGCCGCGTGCATCCGCACGTCGAGGTCAAGGTTGTCGACCCGGAGACGGACGCGATCGTGCGCCGCGGTGATTCCGGCGAGCTCTGCACCCGCGGCTACAGCGTGATGCTCGGGTACTGGAACAACGAGGCAGCGACGTCCGATGCAATCGACGCCGCCCGTTGGATGCACACCGGCGACCTCGCCACGATGGATGACGATGGATATGTGAACATCGTCGGGCGCATCAAGGACATGATCATTCGGGGCGGGGAGAACATCTATCCGCGCGAGATCGAGGAGTTCCTCTACGCGCATCCCGACATCAGTGACGTCCAGGTCATCGGCGTTCCGTCCGAGCGCTATGGCGAAGAGGTCATGGCATGGGTGAAGCCGAAGGGTGGTGCCGCGCTGAGCGCCGAATCGCTGCAGGCCTTCTGTCATGGGCGCATCGCCACCAACAAGATCCCCCGATATTGGAAATTCGTCGAGTCCTTTCCCATGACCGTGACCGGCAAAGTGCAGAAGTACCTCATGCGCGAGGCGTCGGTCGAGGAGTTGGGATTGCACGCGGCCGCCTCGGTGACAACGGCCTGAGCATCGGACTGGCGCTCGCCGCGGCAGCGCTCTGGGGGAGCGGGGACTTCCTCGGCGGCTTGGCGAACCGGGCGGCCCCGCTGCTGTCGGTGTTGCTGATCTCCCAGGGCGTCGGCCTCATCGGGATGCTGATCGTCGCCGTCGTGCTCGGCGGCACCCCGAGCGGAGCCGACCTCGGCTACGGCGCGGCGGCGGGGCTTGCCGGTCTCGCCGGGGTCGCCATGCTGTACCGCGGTCTTGCCTCCGGGGCGATGTCACTGGTCGCACCGATCACCGGTGTGGTGGCGGTGGTCGTGCCGATCGCCGTCGGTATCGGCGGTGGTGAGCGTCCGGCGAATCTTCAGTACGCCGGCATCGCTGCGGCGGTCGCGGCCGTCGTCCTCCTCAGCGGCGGCGGGAGCAAGGCAGGCCGCCTCGGCCGCGTCACGGTGTTGCTGGCCGTCGGCGCGGGGATCGCTTTCGGCCTGTTCTACGTCGCCATCGCGAAAACGTCGATGAGTGCTGACCTCTGGCCGCTGGTCGCGGCCCGCGGCGCCTCGGTGACGGCGCTGGCCGCGGTCTGCGCCGTCGCCCGCCGGGCCCCGAGCTCCGGCGCAGCGAACCCGCTGGTGATCATCGCAGCTGGCGTGCTCGATGTCACCGCCAATGCGCTGTACCTGCTGGCGGTGCATGGTGGCTTGCTGAGCATCGTTGCGGTCCTCGTGTCGTTGTACCCGGTCTCGACCGTCCTCTGTTCGATGCTGGTGCTCGGCGAGCGCCTGCGGGCACCACAGATCGCCGGCGTGGGCGCCGCGATGGTCGCGGTGGTGCTCATCACGGCTGGGTGAGGAGTCCAAGGCGTCAGTCGAGCGCCTGCACCAGATCCGACTGCAGCTGCAGCCTGCCAATGGCCCGGGTGTGCATCACGGGGGTGTAAAGCTTGTAATTGCCCTTGCCGGCCGCCTTGGCTGCGTACATCGCCACGTCCGCGTCGCGTAGGAGATGATCTGCATCTCTTGTCGTCTTCCGGCTGAGCGCGACCCCCATACTTGCTCCCGGATCGATCCGCGTCCCCTGGATGTCAACCGGTGCCACCAGCGACATCATGATGCGATCGCACGTGGTCATCACCCGTCCTTCGTTGCCGATGTCCTCGAGGAGAATCGCAAACTCGTCTCCACCAAAACGAGCGGCGCTGTCCGACGGACGGAGCGACTCCCGCAACCGCCGGGCGATGACGATGAGCAGCTCATCGCCGCCTGCATGGCCGAGGGTGTCGTTGATCGCCTTGAAATTGTCGAGGTCGGCAAACAGCACCGCCGTGGTTCGCAGCTTCCGGCCGCTTCGCGCCAGCGCCTGGCCGACACGATCCACGAACAGCGCGCGGTTGGGCAGACCTGTCAGGGCATCATGAAACGCGAGGTGCGCCATCGAATCGGCGATGCGAGCGTTGGTCAGCGCTACGCTCGCGTGCATGGCGAAGGTGACGAGCATCTGCTGTTCGGTGAGGCTGTAGGTGCGGCCACGGCGATGCGTCGCGACCGTCAGTGCGCCGATGACCCGGCCGTTTTCCTCTACCGGCGCCGACATCGCGGCCTCGAGGCCCTCGTCGCCGAGCACGCGCAGCCTGTCCATGTCGTTCGGATAGTCCTCGATGACCACGAGGCGGCCTTCGGTGAACGCCCGCCCGACCGCGCCTTCGCTGGTGCCGATTCGCAGCATGAAAGGCTGGATCTCCTCGGAGTAGCCTCGCCCGGCGACCCGGAGGAGCTGTGCCGGATCGGCCGGGTCCTGCAGGCGGAGGTTCACCGTCTCATCGCCGATGAGCTCGACGGCCGCCGCAACGATGGTGTCGAGGATGTCCTGCAGCGGCGCGCGCTGTGAGAGCGCGCGCTGAATCCCCGAGAGCTGATCGAGCAGGGCGTCGCGGTCGCGAAGCTGTTGCCGCAGCCGTCCGCTCTCCTCGTCATCCTGCTGGGCGCGAGCCCACCCGCCTTCACGAGTCAGCAGCTCGAGTCCGGCCGCGGTGTACACGACGGACGACGCGATGACCGCGGCGATGGCCCGGTCATGCTCGGTGAACGGCGACCCCGCGGCTCTCTCGAGCCGCAACGTGCTTTCCCGGCGCGAGCGCATACCCCCGGCCGGCAGGACGATACACGGTCCGAGCATTGGCGTTGATGCGGCGTCGCTGGTCTGCAGATGCTTCTCGGGACGGCCGTCGATGGCGGGGCGCGCATTGGCATGGAGCGAGATGATCGCCTCACCATGACGGAGCAACGTCGCTACTTCGAGATTCAGTGAGTCGATTGCGAGCTGCAGGACGCTCGTGATTGCAGACGCGTTCTGATACGTTCCGAGCGAGCGGCGGAGGTCGCGCCGGCTAAAGGGCACTGGCAGAGACCATCTGCCCGAGCGTAGCTCTGATCCGCGTGTGTGGACACCGCGTCACCGGGTTGCGACCCGTCACCAAACGGGGTCGATGCCGTTCGGTTAGTTGAGGGAGCGAGCGGCTGCCGAACGGGGCCGCAGCGCGCTCAGGGCTGCCCGATCGGCGAGTGCGGCTGCGACATCCTCGATGTCGGTGGCCATGGTCGGCTTGCCGAGACCGAACCCCTGACCGAGCCGGATGCCGCTCGCCTTCATGAGATCCGCGACGAATTCGTTCTCGACACCTTCGGCGATAACCACGGCGCCGCTCGCAGATGCGAACGCCATCGTGGCATCCATGGCCGCCCGCGATCCGACCCTGGTCGAGGTCATCGTGAGGCTGCGTCCCAACTTGAGGAATTCACTCGCGGATGCAGCGAGGAGCTCGAGGGTCGAGTGTCCCTCGCCAACATCGTCGAGTGCGAAGCGGATCCCCTCCGCCCGATACGAGCCGAGGACCTCCGCAAGCGCGTTGTAGTCGCGGATGCGCTCGTGTTCGGTGATCTCGAGCACCACTGTGTCCGGTCGACGGTGTGCACTCTCCAGAAGGAGCAAGAGCTGATCGACGCCGTGGACGGGATCGAGGAGCGCGGCGGCACTGATATTCAGAAAGAGTGCACTCCCGCTTGGAAGCTCTCTCGCATCGTTCACCGCCTGGCGGCGGCATACCCAGTCGAGGTCGCGAATCTGGCCGCCGGTTCGAGCCGCTTCGAAGACCGCCTCCACAGAGTCCATGGCTGCGAAGCCCTCGGGACGTGCCAGCGCTTCGTACCCCATCACGCTGCCGTCATCCATGCTCACGATCGGCTGAAACATCGTCGTCAGCGAACCGCCCTTGAGAATGCGGATCACCACGCTCGAGTACGACCGTTGGACGATGTCGGCGGCCTCGCCACCTTCAAATGATGACCCTGCGACCCGGTCACCGCCGGCACGCTTGGCGTGGTACAGCGACTCGTCCGCGCGCTGCCACACTGACTGCGGGTCTGCGCCGGCAGGCGCGGCACTCCATCCAACCGTAATACGCACCGGGCCGGTGGCGAGCACAAGCGCATGCATCGCGACGCGCATGCGCTCCGCGACCAGTTGAGCGCCGAAGACTCCGACCTCGGGAAGGAGTGCGGCGAACTCGTCGCCGCCGACGCGTGCCATCACGTCCCAGCCGCGAACCAGCAATCCGAGCGTATGGCCGACGACGCGCAGCAGCGCATCCCCGGCCGCGTGACCCTCGGAGTCGTTGATCTCCTTGAGACCGTCGACGTCGAGCGAGAGCACGGCGAACGGGAGTCGCGGAATGGTGCGCAGCGCACGATCGAACTCGCGGCGATTCTTCAGACCGGTCAGCGCATCGGTGGAGGCGAGCGCGGCTAGTTCCATAGCCGCTTCATGAATCGCGCTCTCGGCGCGAACTCGTTCGACGAAGCGTCCGAGGTGATGGCAGATCGTCGGCATCGAGGCGAGTGCCGCACTGTGAGAACGGACTGTCGATTCGCGGAATATCGCGAGGACTCCGACGAGGCTTTCTCTCCCTCTGATTGGGAACGTCAGGGCACTGTGAATGTGGGCGGCGGCAGCCTCAGCTGCGCGACCACCCGAGCCCGCGGCGCTCACCGAGGCAAGTGCGGATCCACGACCCGTCCTGACAACTCGACTGACGAGCTCAGGTCCGGCGCCGAGCCCCAGCGCCTTTCCTTCCAACTCAAACGCAACAACATCCGCTGCGCCGTCGGAGGACGAGAACCGCAGTTCGACGTCGCGCGCATCGCCACTCCGCAACCAGAGTTCTCCAATGCGCCCGTCGAGTGCGGTGGTCAGGATCGTGAGCGTCTTTCGGAGCGTCGTATCGAGGTCATCCGACTCGTTGAACAGCGCCAGCGCGGCGGGGAGCAATGTCGCGGCGTACGGAACAGCCGGCGCATGCCGGTCGGCGCGCCCGATGACGTCGTGCTCGCGACTCCGGACACGGTGACTGGGATCGCCGTGGTGCGTCTGCGTGTCCGACGCGAAGGAGGGCCGTACCGACACTGTGAGTCACCTTCGAAGGGCTGGGAAATGCTCGCAGTGCCACGTTGCTGGAGGTCGAAAATGTGGTCTGTACGCAAGCGCACTTACGCTTCGCACCGCGACATCGTTGCGTTGATCGGTAGCAGAGCGGTCATCTGCGCGGCACCGGTCATGACGGCCCCGTGATATGCGCGATGCGCGTGTTCGTGAGCCGATGCGGCCCGAACCGCCCCCCGACCACCACGACCGCGAGCGCCATCAACACGGTGTTCAGCGTGATCTCGCGGCGCGCACCACGTCGCGCGTGGGTACCATGGGCGTGTGATGGATCAGGAGTGCCAGGCAGCCGCGCTTCATTGCGACGAAGCCGGCCTCACCTCGGTGTTCTCGGTGCTGGGGAAACGGTGGACCGGGCTCGT
>Ga0182024_10000576_pt1 | contig 95234 bp, 90 predicted proteins | sample P32metaG_FD_120480 | JGI IMG/M metagenome (GOLD analysis project Ga0182024, IMG submission 120480) | Permafrost microbial communities from Stordalen Mire, Sweden - P3-2 metaG (Illumina Assembly) | ecosystem: Environmental > Terrestrial > Soil > Wetlands > Permafrost | place: Sweden: Stordalen... | reverse complement strand
GAAGATAATCGAAGCCTTACCCGGCGACGTGGTGGAGCTGGAACCGAGCTGGGTCGCGGTCAACGGAGTGAAGTTCCCGAACAGTCGGACGGCGGCGTATGACAGCGCGGGCCGTCCGCTCGCGCACGTGCCATCGGGCGCACGCCGGACGGGTCTTGGCGAGGTCTGGCTGTTCGGTTTCAACGACGCGCGGAGCTGGGATGCGCGTTATTTCGGACTGGTGCCGGCAGCAAATCTGCGCGGCGTGTTGAAGCCGGTGGTGACGTGGTGATGAGCGAGCACACTCCGGAACAAGGCAGCCGGGTCCATCATCTGGTCAATCTCGGCGGGCTTATCGCGGTGGCTGGACTGGATCGGGAACCGCCCGATTTTCTCCTCGGTGCACTCGTCAGCATTGCGCACGAACGCGCTGATTTGACCCCCGAACAGCGGGCACAGGTAGCCAGCCTCGGCCAAGCCAAACTCGATGAGCGGGTGACTTCCAAGCGAGCCTGGAGCTCCTGGCGCAAGCAGAAGGAACTGCATCCGCTCCTGCTCAGTAGTAGCCAGATGCGCAAGATCGTCCGTGCTCTCGGCGGTGCGATTCCAACTGCCGATGATCAGTTAATCGATACGCTCACCAACCTCCTCAAGGGAGCCGACTGACCCATGTGACTACCGTGGAAGCCGGGTGGCGATGAGGAGGCCGGGCTGAAGCTCGGGCGGCTTAAAACCGGCCAGGGACGCGGGTCGCGGCGGCTGGTGCCGTGGTGGGTGGGCGCCCTGCGTCGAGCCAAAGCGGCGAGTGCGATGCGCCGGCAACCCAAGACCAGTGCGGGCGGCGGTGGCCTGCGGCGACGGGTAGCTCCGGGCCGCCTGTATGGACGGCGCAGCGTGGTCAAAGCTTCGTTCCGGCGCAATCGGGGCAACGGCGCCTGGGTCAGACATGCGCGCTATCTGGCGCGCGAACGGGCGCAGCACGAGCACGATCGCGGACGCGGTTTCGACGCCGGGCACGAGAGCCTCGATATGGCGGCGACAGTACGCGCATGGGAGCGCACCGATGAACTGATGTGGTCGGCGATCGTATCGCCGGAAGATGCCGCGGATGAATTTGCGCGGCCACGTGCGCGACCTGGTAGCCGCGATGGAGCGGGACTTGGGGACGCAGCTGGAGTCGATCGCAATCGACCATCACAACACCGATGACGCTCACGTCCACCTGCTCATACGAGGAGTCAGAGACGACGGCAAAGTCCTCACACTCGATCGCGACTACGTCAGCCGTGGCATCCGTGAACTAAGCCGCGAATTGGCGGAGCGCGAGCTGGGGCCGCGGGATGAGCGGGAATATTTGCGAACGCGAGGCCGCAGTATCGAACGCGAATACTGGACCGAGATCGACCGCGCATTAGAGCGCAAAGCGGACACCGATCGCACCGTTAGCTACCGCCATTTTCAACCGTATACGGACGGCGCTCAGGTCAAGGCCCAACAGGAAATGGAGCGGCTGGCTTACCTGCAGAAGCTCGGGTTGGCCCGTGAAATTGATGACCGGACCTGGTGGCTAGCACCGGAACACGAGCCCGAATTGAGAAAACGACAACGCGACCGCGACATCATCAAAACGAAGGCGCGCGAACGCATGCAGCAGCAGTCGAAGGAACGCGAGATCGAGAGGTAAAATCCGGTGGCCGACTATCGTCCCTATCGAACAGCGAACACCAGTGCGCGGGCCAAACTCGCGCGTGTGAAGCGCATCAGTCTGTCTATGTTCTTTGCGGCGGCCCTGATCATCAGCTGGCAGACGACGCAGGAAACGGCGCGGCGTTTTCAATTTCAGGCGGCTCTCGGCGCGCCCCTCATCGGTCACATTTATAAACCTTGGGCATGGATCGCCTGGTGGGTTCGCTGGCGCGCCTACCCCGGCATGGAGCAGGCTGCGTTTCACGCACTTTACCCTCTGCTCGCCGTTGGAATTCTGGTGGCGGGCGCCATCATCATCGCGCGGAAAATGTTGACCGACGACGTCCCGGATAGCCACGGATCGGCACGCTGGGCAACCGACGAAGAAGCCCGCAACAGCGGTTTGCTCGCAGCAATCCCATGGCTTCCACGCTGGCTACGCCGCCTGGCCATACGCATTCATCTTATGAAACGTCCGCCGGCGCGCGACGGCATCTATCTCGGTGTCTGGAAGCCGCGCCGCCGCGGTCGCGGCTCCTATCTCCGCGATTGCGGATCGGGGCACGTCTTCGGCTATGCACCCAGCCGGGCGGGCAAAGGCGTGAGCACGATCATACCTACGCTCACCACCTGGAGGCACTCCGCGCTCATCCATGATTTCAAAGGCGAGCTCTGGGCGCAGACCGCAGGGGCGCGTAAGCAGATGGGCCAGGTCTGCCTGAAGTTCAATCCCGCCGACAAAGTAGGATGCGTCAAATACAACCCCCTGGAGGAGGTCAGGCTCGGCACCGATCACGAAGTTGCCGACGTTCAGAACATCGTTCAGATGCTCATCGATCCGGAGGGGAAAGGCTTTGGAGACGACCATTGGAAGGAGACCGCCGCCCCGCTCTTCACCGGCGCGATTTTCCACATTCTCTACGCCGAACCCAACAAAACGCTACGCGGCCTCATCGGCTTTTTAAGCGATCCCGGCGCGACCATCGATCAGATCATCCAACGCATGATGACCGCGCAGCACGATCCTGATGGTTCGATGGGCTGGCACACCTTCCGGGGCGAGCCCACACGAACGCACCCAATGGTCGCCGAGAGCATGCGCGAGGTGCTGAACAAGGCAGAAAAGGAGCGCGCCAGCGTGGTCTCGGAGATTGGTAAACGTCTCGCGATTTACCGCGACCCGCTGGTGGCAGCCGCGACCGAGCGCTCGGATTTCAAGATCAAAGACCTGATGAATCACGAGAAGCCGGTATCGCTTTATATCAGCATTCCGTATGGCAGCCGCCACCGAATGAAGCCTGTCGTGCGGGTCATTCTCAACCAGATGATCCACGGTCTGACCGCCGAACTTCACTTCAAGAACGGGCGAGCCGTATCGCCACATAAGCGCCCTCTCCTGCTCATGCTGGACGAATTCCCGGTACTTGGGCACTTCGAGGTATTCAGCGAAGCGCTGGCGGTCATGGCCGGGTTCGGCATTCGCGCCTGCATCATGGCCCAGGACCTCACGCAAATTTACAACGTCTATGGCCGAGCGGAATCCATCACCAGCAGCTGTGACAGCCGGGTCGCATTCACTCCCAATAAGCTTGAGACCAGCGAAGAACTTTCGCGGATGATCGGCGACACGACGGTTCGCACCGAGCATACGACGGCATCGGGGCGCCACGTCAGTACCTCCGAATCCGAATCCCGGCGCGCACTGATGACGCCCGATGAGGTTCGGCGCATGCCGATCGACGAAGCGCTGATTTTCACGCGCGGCAGACATCCGATTCGCGCGAAGCTGCTGCTGTATTTCGAGGAACCATATTTCCGGCGGCTGACTGAAATTCCGGCGCCGGCAAAGAGCGATCGAATCATCACCGCGCCGCCGCCAGTGGCGGAAAAATTGGCGAATACGCCGGTGGACGAACGAACTGCAGCCCAGGGCGAGTCTCAGCGACCAGCTGCTGTTAGACCGGTCAATCCGGCACCACCCGTCACCCAAAGGAATGTCCGGTTTCTGAAGTACGCGGCGAGCGGATCGACCAAGAAGTAAGGAGGGAACGAGGATGAGACCAAGAGTTGTGGTGTACGTGACTGGCGACGAGCTGGCCGAGTTGAGGCGCGAAGCCAAGCGTCAGCGTCTTTCCCTCTCGCATTACACCAAGGCGCGGTTGACGTTGGCGTCCGATACCGATGGAGCCGGCGACTCGATATCGGCTGAGAACCGGTTTCTCGAGATCGTGATGAAAGCCGTCGCGGAACGCGAGGCTCGCCTGGCCGACAACCTGCGCACGGTCATGGTGATGATCGACAATCTGGCGCTCAGCACCTTTACTCAGGCCGCCGAAGGCGATCAGGTCGAGGCCGAGAAACGGTACCGCAGTTGGCAGCGAGAAGTGGAAACCACTTTGCGGGAGGTGCGGGGCGAGCTCGGCAATGGGAACGGTCACGATGCTCAAAGCCATGGCAACGGAGCTGGCGCGTGACCAACCAGGAAACGCGGGACATGCGCCTGAACGAAATACTGCGGCGGCAGCTTGGGGCGCGCATCTTGGCGATGATCGAATATCCATCGATCACGGACATTCTGGTCAATGACAACGGGCAGGTCTGGTTCGAAGCGCACGGGAGCCTGCACGACGGTCAGTTCTCCCTGACGTCAAGCCAGGTCGAGAGCATCATCGGCACCGCCGCCGCATCGCTCGGCGCCGTTGCCAACGCCGAGCATCCGATCGTCGAAGGCGAATTACCGATCGGGCGTATCCGTTTCGAGGGACTGCTCCCGCCGGTCGCGCGCAAGCCTTGTTGCGCCTTGCGGCTGCCGGCGCGCGTGCTCTACACGCTCGCCAACTACGAAAAGGATGGGATCGTCACGGCAGAGCAGGCACGGGTTTTCAGGGACGCCGTCAAACAGAAACAGAATATCGCGATTGGCGGCGGCACTGGCTCAGGCAAGACCACTCTCGGCGGCGCATTGATCAACGAGATGGTGCTCCTCTCGGAACCCGCTATCCGTTTCGTGATCATCGAGGACACTCTCGAGATTCAGTGCAAGGCACTCAATCTGGTGCAGCTGCATACCAGCGAACATGCGGACATGACGCGGCTGGTGCGCGCGACCATGCGGCTGCGCCCGGATCACATCATCGTGGGCGAGGTGCGCGGCGGCGAAGCGCTGGCGCTGCTCAAGGCGTGGGGAACGGGCCACCCAGGTGGAGTAACTACGGTGCACGCCAATTCGGCGGTGAGCATTCTCACCCGGTTATCGACGCTCGTGCAGGAAGCCGGAGTACCGCCGCAACCCGAAATGATCGCCGAGACGATAGATCTCCTGGTCTTCATCGAGCGCATACCGGAAGACCGGTGCGTAACCGAGATGCTCCGGGTCGACGGCTTCGATCACAATAAAGGCTTTTTAACTTCCGCCATCAGAGAAAAGGGGCAATGGGTATGAAGGGCATAGGAACCAAACTCGGCTACGCATTCGGTGTACTGACGATCGCGCTACCGGCGCGGGCGTTTGCAGCAGTCGCCGGCGGGGGAGTTCTACCGTGGGATGCGCCGCTCAACACCTTGCAGACCGATCTGCAGGGGCCGGTCGCGCACGCGGTTACTACGGCAGCGATCATCGGCACCGGCATCACCTGGGCGGTGAGCGAGCACGGCACTGGCGTGCGGAAGATGTCGGCAATCGCTTTCGACGGTGCGGCAGCCTTGGGCGCCACGACGCTGATGACCGCGCTGTTTCCGCTCGGCGGCGCACTGTTTTAACTGCGGTCGCAGCATCGAACCGCGCTTCACCCCGATTCATCAATCGCTCGTGCGCCCGATCCTGCTGGCGGGTGCCGAGCGACCATTAGCGATCGCCAACTGGATAACCGCGGCGGCGCTGATTCTCGGTGCCGGGACCTGGTATACCGCCGCGCTTGGAGTCCTGCTGGCGACGGTCGGTCATGGGCTTTTGGTCCATGCGGCGAAGATCGACCCGCAATTCAGCCGCGTATGCGTGCGCCAGTTCCGTTATCAGGATCGGTACCTCGCACGGACTTCGGCGTGGGCGCCGCCGCCGCCGAGAATTCGACCGACCGTACCAACCGCGCGCGAAATGAGGGGATGACCAATGTTCAAGGAATTTCGCGATCTACGGCGCAAGCCTGAAACCGAGCAGGGACTGCCTGACCTCCTCAATTACGCTTTTGCCGAAGATGACCACACCATCATCATGAAGGACGGTGCGCGTCTGACGGCCTTCGAGTGCCTGGGGCCGGATATGAACTCCGCCGGCACCGAGGAACTCGACGCACATCGCGATTTGGCGAACCGGGCGCTTATCCCGCTCGACGAGAGCTTCGCGTATCAAGTCGATTTCATCCGTCATCCCAGCGCGGAGTATCCGGAGCGTCAGTTCGCCGACCCTGTCAGTTCCATGATCGGGCACGAGGGTTCGATCCATTACGCTCAGGAAGGTCTTCATTACGAGAGCCGGACGGTCCTCACAGTCGCGTGTAAAAAACCCGAGGCCCAATCGCGTCTCGGAAATGTCTTCGTCACCGGATCGGTCGAGCAGGACCGCGATCGCGAGCGCGAATGGTTTAACCAGCAGCTGCAGGACTTCGTTGATGCCATGAGCCCGGTGTGGAAGCTCACCCGTCTCGGGATGGACCAGCTGCTCTCGCATATCACTACCTGCATCAACGGCAGCGTTTCCCATGTGAAGGCACCCGCGGAGCGGTCGCGCTCGATGCGGTTCTGGGCAATCAGGACTTCGTCACTGGTTCCGAACCGCGCATCGGCGGGCGCCACATTCGAGTAGTTTCGCTGGCCGGCCTGCCGCTCTACTCACATGCGGAGCTGGCTGGCTCCCTCTCCGAACTCCCGATCTCGTTTCGCTATTCGATCCGCGGCTTGCCGCAAGGCGTGCGTGCCTCGGTCAATCAACTCGGAGTAGTGCGGCGCAACTGGTTTCAGAAGCGTAAAGGTGCGCGAGCGCTCCTCAGCGAAAGTATCGGAACTGGCGGCGGAACGGCATTAGACAATCAGCATGCGCTCAAGATGGCCGGCGACGCCGACGATGCGATTGCCGAGGCCGAGGGCGGCGCGGTGCGCTTCTGTTACGCGACTCTGAAGATCGTGATCACCGCGGATAGCCGAGTCGCAGTCAGGGAAGCGGCACAGCTGGTGTACAAGACCTGTCAGAACATGGGCTTCGACCCGCGTATCGAAACTTATAACGCTAACGAAGCATGGCTCGGGTCGATTCCGATCCATGGCTGGTACGACGTTCGCAAGCCGCTGGTCAGCACCCGCAACCTCGCCGACATCATACCGCTGACCAGCATCTGGCCGGGGTTGGCGACCAATCCATGTCCCTATTATCCGGAAGGGACGCCGGCGCTCTGCTACGGCGCAACCACGGGCGGTACGCCCTGGCGCTTCAACCTTCACGTGGCCGACACCGGCCACACCACCATCGAGGGACCGACCGGCGCCGGCAAGAGCGTGGCGTTGGGGGTAATCGTGGCGAATGCTCGCGCCGTCCCCGATATGCAGATTTTCTTCATGGACAAGGGCTACTCGGCTTTTGTGCTGACCAAGGCATTAGGTGGGCAGCATCTCGATCTGGGGGAGGAAGAGGTTCCGCTACAACCACTCGCACGAATCGACGATCCCATCGATCGCATGAAGGTCCAGGGCTTGCTCGAGGATTGGATTGCGCTGCAAGGCGTCAAGCTTTTGCCGCCGCAGAGCAAGGCGCTTTATCGCGCGTTGAATCTGCTGGCCGAGGCGCCGATTGAACAGCGCACCATTACCAACCTGATTAGTCAGGTGCAGGACTCGACCGTTCGCGATGGCTTGAGTCCGCTCTCGCTGGCAGGACCGCTCGGCCGGTTTCTCGATGCTGATTCCGACATTCTGCTCGATAATGATCTCATTACCTTCGAGCTCGAGACCCTGATGGGCATGGGAGAGAAGGTCATCATTCCGGTCTTGACCTATTTGTTTCACCGCATCGAGCAACGTCTCGATGGGCGCCCTACCCTGCTCGTAATCGATGAAGCCTGGCTGGTACTGGCGAATGAAACTTTCGGTGCGAAACTCGAGGAATGGCTGCGCACCTTCCGCAAGAAGAATGCGGCGGTCGTTTTGGCAACGCAGAGCCTCAGCGAAATCGCCAATTCTCCCTATCGCGACGTGATCCTGGAATCGTGTCCGACCAAGCTCTATCTGCCGAATCCGGAGGCGCGCAACCCTCAGACGCGCAACCTTTATTGGAAGTTCGGACTATCGGATCGACAGATCAATATCATCGCCGGCGCTGCGCCCAAGCGCGATTACTATTACGTCTCGCCGCTCGGACGCCGTCTTTTTCAATTCGCTATTGGACCGGCGGCGCTAGCCTTCATCGGTGCGGGCTCGAAAGACGACCTGATCGAAGCACGCCGTCTTATCGCAGAGCACGGCGAAGGTTGGCCGATCGAGTGGCTTCGGCGCCGCGGCCTGGAAGAGTGGGCGGACTATCTCGCGAAGCTGTACACGCCACACTGGCAAACTCTTCCCGAATCTTCAGTTTACGCCAACGGCGTCCATCACGAGGTGGGCTGATGAAACGGTTCAAGGCATTCCTGTCGATTTTCATTGCGGGCGGTTGCATGGTGTTCGCGACGCCGGCACATGCCATTTTTGGGGTCGGCGACGTCGTCTTCGATCCCACCATGTTCGCCAGTCAGCTGCAGCAGCTCGCACAGGAAACGGCCACGGTGCAGAACCTCGCGCAGCAACTGCAATATGTCGTCAAGAATACGACCGGCGGCAGCGCCGGCGTCGTTTCATCCAACTCGGGATTGCTCACGAACCTGGGCGATATTATCGGCCAGCAAGAAGGCCTCTCGTACACCGTGCAAGGCCTCACCTCGCAGTTCCAGCAGTATTATCCCGGCTACGCAGTCTCCTCGCTCGCGGGTATCCAGAGCCCGATGGCCACCGGACAGACCACCTTGAACACGCTCAATGGAACGCTTGCCTCGGTACAGGCTCAGGCGCAAAACTTCCGCCTTGAGCAAGCCTCCCTGGGCACGCTCGAACTAAGAAACCAGACCGCCATCGGCAACCTGCAGGCAGTGCAAGTGAGCAATGAATTGGCCATGGCGCAGGTCCAGCAAATCCAGATGCTCCGTCAACTCGTCATGAGGCAGACGAATTCTCAGAACGTGGTCGCGGCGAACGCAATCAGTTCACAACAGCAGCAACAGATGCAAGCGATGGCGTGGGTTGGAGCACCGGCAACCGGCATCTTCGCACAGGCATTACAGAATTCGGGACCGTCCCCACCCCAATAATTCAAAGGAGTGTCCATGAAACCTAAAAATCAACGAATAGTGTTCCTCCTGGCGGGTATCGGCATCGGAGCATTGCTGTTTGGAGGAATCGAACTCTATCAGCGCGAGGTTGCGCGGCAACAGACTGCGGCATTCCTAAATGCGCCGCCAACAGGGATATTCGGCGATGCGCTAAAAAATCCCGGACCCCCACCACCGCAATAAATACTAAAGATAATACTCATATGAATCCTGCAAGCCTCGACAATATCGCCGCCCAATTCTATGTGGCCGGTGTTCACTATAGCGCGGCGATTCAGCCCTACGCGCTGAAACTTCTCGTGTCACTATTTCTGATCGAGATTCTAGTTACCTGGATTCAATACTCGGCGGAAGGGCAACTTGATCCGACCCATTACTTCGGACGCAGTTTCCGGCATCTGATGACCAGCGGATTCATTTATCTGATGATCACCAACGGCTTCCAATGGATGTATTTAATAATCCAGAGCTTTTCACGTATCGGTGCAACCTTGACCGGACTGCCGGCACTCAGTCCGCAGAGCGTATTGAATACTGGCGTGACGTTGACCCACATGCTGTTCAGCACCCCGCCCACCACAGGTTTGTTAAACAACCTTGAACTCGCCATCGTCAGCGGCGCGATCACTCTAGTGGTTTTGGCTTCCTTCCTGATTGTCGCCGTTGAGCTGCTGCTGACGTTGGTAAAATTCTATTTGACCGCCAGTCTCGGCGTCATCTTACTTGGTGTCGGCGGGAATCGATTCACGGCATCGCGGCCGAGGGCTACTTCACCAATGTTATTCGCATTGGGACCAAAATACTCTTTTTCTATGCGGTTCTCGGTCTAGGCATGCAGATGGTCGCACAATGGCAAGCCGCATTGACCGCCGCGTGCGCGCCAGGCTCGGCCGCCGTTTCGTTCATACATAGCTATTATGTACCGCCGAGCGCGATGATTATTACCGCCTGCACAGCGACTATTCCCATGAACACGATGCTTGTGTTCATGGCCCTGGCAGTAGTGTTCTGCACCCTCAGCGTCGCCGTGCCGAGCATGGCAGCCGAGCTCGTCGGCGGCACCGTCGGCCTCGCCATCGCCCATGCCTTCGAAGCGGCCTATACCGCGCAGACGATCGCCAAGATCGTCAATCGAATCACTCAGCTGGGATCTGCCATTACCGGAAGGGATAAGAACAAGGCCACATCTAGCCAGGATCACTTCGCCATGGACAGAGTGGTAAGTAACCAGCAACGCGATCCCCAGTCCACCGCTGCGGCAAGCGCCGCCACGAAGGTCCTAAATCCGAACAATGGTCGGCCCCCTGGCTACAATTTGCGCGTGACGACCCTTCTCAACCCGGACAAAAGCACCTCGTCAATTGCAAAGCCGGGGTCGCCGGCGACCGCCAGCCTCGTACGGACGGCTCAGAAGGCCACTCTATTGAACGGCAGCAAGAAGACCTCGGCTTCGCGGTTTAACGCTTCGGCATGTTGGCGCGTCCGGGCGATCTGATGTGAATGTGCAGCACATAGACCGTCGAGGTGTCTTCCTCAATCGCGTAGATGATGCCGTAGACGTGGGGCTTTTTGCCGTAGAGGAAATGCCGTAGTTTGCGGTGTTCAGGAGTAACAAGAGCCCGCGGCGGGTGCTCTTCGAGCCGGTTGATAGCCTTTTCCATCCCGTCGAACCAACGCGCCGCTCGCGCCGTTGTTTCCGCGTCGATTCGCTTACAAATGCCGGCCAGATCGCGCAGCGCCCGACTCGTGATCTCAACTCGATATGACATGCTCACGCCGGAAGGTTTTCAGGGCTTCCCGCGCGGGAGACACGCGGCCTTTGGCCACATCTTCGCGTCCTTGCCGGATACCTTCTTCGGCGTCTGCCCGCGCCGCGATATCGAGCAAGCGTTGATACGCTTCAGCGTCCTGCACGACCGCGGCGGCCTTGCCGTTGACCGTCAGAACAACCGGGCGCTTCGTCTTCTTGAGCTGCTGAAGAAACGCCACGGAATTGTTCCGAAACGTGGTCAGAGGCTGAATGTCCTGGGTAATGTCCATCGGTGATGCTCTGTTCATAGTACCTTTAAAGGTATTATATCGGCGGCTGCTTCCACAACAGATTTCGCGAGATCCCGCTTCTCTATAATCGAAGACGTGGCCAGAAATTCGTCCATGCTTTTGCGTCGGTCTGCCGCTTCTGGGATGTCTCGAACTGGCGACGGTGGATGGCCTCCCTTCCTAGCGGCAAAGCGTCAGGAGGAGCGAAAACCGGCCTTGGAGCCGGCTCTCGTTTGAGTGAGGCGGCTGGTTCTCGACGTTGCACCATTTCCCGTACGACAGATAGCATCGGCGCGACAGAAAAATTACTTTCGTTTTCCGTAGGCTTGTTCAATCTCTGGAGAAAATAATGGCCAAACAGAAACCCGGCAAACCCGTAGCCACTGCTCGTGTGTTCAAGCAAACACTGACCAAATCAGCGCTAATCGATCTGATTGCCGAGCAGAATGACATCCCCCGCAAGACAGCTATCGGTGTCTTCAACACGCTGGAATCCGTGATGTTAGGGTCGATACATCCACGCGGCGTTGGTGAATTCACTTTGCCTGGCCTTTTAAAGATAACCTTGCGCAAGGTTCCGGCTCGCAAGGCCGGCACACTCATCCGCAACCCGGCGACGGGGGAAATGATGAAGGGTGCTGCCAAACCCGCCAGTGTGCGAGTGAAAATCCGTGCTTTATCGAAGTTGAAAGGCGCCGCGATATCCTGAGCTGAATATTTTCAAGGATGTTTCCGAGCATAAGTGCCACCGGCGGTTAGAGGCCGGCTGGTTGCTGTGATCGTACCGCTCGGTAGGTGACTTCCCAACTGCTCCCCTTTTTTGTTCGGGGGCGGGTTCTGAACACCATTGCTCGTATCCACGGCGAAGAAACGGGCGCACCTGACCAGATTCACGTTGTACGGCGATCGAGCAATTTACCGCACCTCGACGAACATTGCCGTATTGCTGGCAATTCGGCAATCGGGGACGAGCAACTTTGTTGCTAAGTGTTAAGCTACAGGCTACATTTTATCAGTGAAAATACGGAACTTCGCGCACAAGGGCCTCAATCGACTCTACACGGAGGACAGCACCAAAGGTGTGCCAGCCGACACCGTGGACAAGTTGCGTAAGATGCTCGCGTACCTCGATCACATTGAGGAGCCAGAGGAACTCCGGGCACTCACGGCGTGGAAGGTTCATACGCTGACCGGCGATCGAAAGGGCACATGGAGCTTGACCGTCACCCGGAACCGTCGTTTGACGTTCCGTTTCGATGCCGTTGAACGCGAAATTTGCGACGTAAATTTAGAGGACTACCACTAGCCACAGGAGTAATAGGCATGCCTATCAAGAATCCGCCGCATCCCGGCGACTTCATCCGCACGGAGATCATAGTACCCGCGGGCTTTTCCGTTACCGCCGCCGCCGTCGCACTCCAGGTTTCCCGCCCTGCCCTGTCAAGTCTGCTCAATGCTAAGGCCTCTCTATCTGGCGACATGGCCCTACGCATCGAGAAGGCTTTCGGTGTGAAGATGGATACGCTCATGCGAATGCAGTCCGCCTACGACATCGCGCAGACGCGTCGACGCGAGAAGGAAATCCATGTTCGGCGCGTTCATCGTGTCACCGATGTTCACCCATGAACAACGGGATTCGTCGCCACGATTAAACGCACTGTCCTCGCCGCCGGCCTCCAAGATGAAAGGAGGCCGAACTGGCACTGATCGCAGTTTTAAAGAATTGGTGGGAAAGCACATCGCCAAGGATCTTGTCTTTTCTCAGGTTCTCGCGCGCGAACTGGTTATCCTCGGCGATGTTGAAACCGGCAAAATGATCCTGCGAGATTAACATTAAGCCGACAGTGGTTTCGTGAAACACGGGCAGCCCTGAGTGCGCAGCCACCCTGCGAGCTGAAAGTTGCGCCTGTGTCCGTCCAACAGCGTGCTGCTTATGCGCACGCGCTGACAGTAGGGAAGACGGCTCAGGAATATGAACCAGAGGGCAGAGCGGCGGACGAGATAACGCGCCTTTACCGCTGGCTCAAAAAGGAGCTGAAATGAGTTGCCGAGTTGCCAAATTGCTGGCAAAGTGGCAATGTTAGCAAAAGGAGCGAATTATTATGAGTAAACGCCCCAGTCTCGCGGAGACTATGCGTCAGGTGGTGCAGACCCCGCCGGAACAGCCCGCAGTAGCTCCGAGACAGCCGCGCCTCGCCCGGACTGAGAAACCAACCGCGGCGGCCGGACGATTCCATGCCGCCACCCGCGAAGGCAAAAAGAAAGTCACCGGCAATCTTCCTCCATCGACGCATAAACTGCTCAAGACCCTTGCTGTACAACACGACACCGCCCTCGAGGAGCTTGTATTGGAGGCAATCGGGGACCTGCTCGCCAAGTACAACGTGAAAGACAAAGCGGCATGAAAACCCAGCGTCCGCGCCTCCCTATCGGCAATGCCATGGCTGTAGGGCAGGGGAGGGCGCCTATTGCCAAATTGCTGGCAATAAGGCAATTCGGCAACGCGTTGGGTTTGTCGATGGGGAAGGTTGGGTCAATCGGGCAGGGTGCTGGCCATGAAAAATGACTCCGGCCTGTTACCCTTGGGCGATATTTTGAAACAGGCCGGCGCGCCCGGCGGTAAAGGCGTGCTCTCGAAACTCCACACCGAGATTCAAGCCGCCACCAAGCCGCTCACGCGTGTCCAGAACCGTTTGCTCGAATCGTGCCCCGAGCATGACAATGGAATTTGCTTTCAACACTCCGTCCTCTGTCAGACCGGCTTACCCTACCGCAATCCCGGTGAAGATATTCGCCACTGGCAGCGGACCCAAGGCAACGCGATGCTGGTCGTTCAGGCTGGAGAAGTGTTGCAGCCGCAGACAGGAACCACCATCGAGGTAGGGTTACCGTGGGAAGCCTGAAACCTTGCTGAGGTTTCAGTGTCCTGAAAAGCTTTAGTTTTGCATTCTTGAACAATTCTCCTACAGGGTGCGGCCGACGGCTTCAGCGACCGGTTTCAAGGCCGCCATCAGCGCGGCGAAGCGTTTGGGCTTGAGTTGCTGAGGGCCGTCGGAGAGCGCCGCGAGCGGATCGGGATGGACCTCGATGAGGAGGCCGTCGGCGCCTGCGGCGATGGCCGCCAACGCCATCGGGGTGACCAGCGACCATACGCCAGTACCGTGACTGGGATCGACCAGGACCGGCAGATGGGTCCATTCCTTGAGCAGCGGTACGGCGTTGAGGTCGAGCGTATTGCGCGTGGCGGTTTCGAACGTACGGATACCGCGCTCGCAGAGGACGACGTTGGGATTGCCGGCCGAGAGAATGTATTCGGCGGCCATCAGGAATTCCTCGATCTTGGTCGCCATGCCACGCTTGAGCAGGATCGGCTTCTTGATTTTGCCGAGGCGGCGCAGCAGGGAGAAGTTCTGGGCATTGCGTGCGCCGACCTGGAGCATGTCGGCATGTTCGGCGACCAGCTCGATATCGTGGGCATCCATGATTTCGGTGACGACCGGCAGGCCGACGCGGCGACCGGCGTTCTCTAGCAGCACCAGGCCTTCGTCCTCCATGCCCTGAAAGGCGTAGGGAGAGGTGCGCGGCTTGTAAGCGCCTCCGCGCAGCAGATGAGCCCCGGCGAGCTTGACGCTATCGGCTGCACCATTAACTTGCGTATCGCTCTCGACTGCGCAGGGTCCTGCGATCACAGCGATTCGAGGCCCGCCGATCTCGACGCCGCCGACCATGATACGTGAGCCCTCGGGACGGACCTCGCGGCTGGCGAGCTTGAACGATCGCAATACCGGCATCACACGTTCGACGCCGGAGACCGATTCGAGATGCTGCAGCGAATGCGCTTCGCCGCGCTCCTCGCCGACGCATGCGACGACGGTGCGCTCGACACCGCGAATAACGTGGGCATTGTAATCGAGCTGTTCGACGAGCCGGATGACATGTTGAATGTCGTCTTCCGAGGCATGCGATTTCATTACGACGATCACGGGGGTAACCCTCTGAAAAGTTGGAGCCTTAAGCCTGCGGCCCAATTCGACCGGGCAAAGCCGGCGGATTAGTCTGGGGTACGTGAGGCCTACAGGCTTGCCGGGTTGATTGTGCCGAGCGAGCTCAGGCCTTAGTATAGCGGATATCAGCCGGTTTCGACGCCGAACGGCTTGCGCGATCGCGCGAGCGGCATCTACCCGCGACGGAGATGACTGTGGCCCGCAAGCCGAATAGAACATTACGCCTGGTCCATACATCGGACGTGCATCTCGAAAGTGACACCTTTGGGACGGGTGCGCGGGGCGACGAATTTCGCGCTCGCGTGCGGCACGCGTTCAGCGGTGTGATCGATCTCGCCAATAGCCGCGAGAGCGACCTGCTATTGATCGTCGGCGACCTCTTTGATTCCAGCCGCGTACCCGAGGGCGCGTTGAAGTTCGCGATGAGCGAGATTGGGCGAGCGCGGATGCCGGTGGTGATGATCCCCGGAAATCACGACGCACATGACGAACGCTCGATATACGCTCCGCTGTTGCCCGGCGAATTGCCGCGCAACCTGCATCTGATCCTCGAAGCGGAAGGGCGGATGATCGATTTTCCGGAGCTCGCGACGCGGATTTGGGGCAAGGCCCTGGTCGAGCATTCACCGGATTATCGTCCGCTGATGGGGATGCCGGAGCCGGCCCATGATCGCTGGAACATCGCGCTGGCACATGGGCTCTTCACCGAGGATAACGACACCGGCCGCTCGTCGCCGATTACGCCCAAGGAGATCGAAGACAGCGCCTACGATTATATCGCGCTGGGACATGTGCACGTTTTTGGCGAGGTCTCGCAAGGAGTAACCAAGGCAGCATATTGCGGGACGCCCGCGCCGCTTTATTCGAGTGCGGAAGCAGGCTGGGTTGCGTGTGTCAGTTGCGTGCCGGGCGAGTTGGTTACGATTGATCGGGTGGTGGTCGATCGGTAGCGACAGTGTTCGGTGACCGTTCCATCTCCGATTGCTGATGCGGAGGGGGGATTCGAAAACGAGTTTGCCTCGAGACACGCCGCTCCCCATATCAAATGTTCGCGCTCGTCAATCGCTGCATATCTCTATCGCCCTGCTGTCAACCGCCCCTTTTAATCAGCCGCCAACTTTATCGACCGCTGATTCGCGCTGGCGATGATGGGCGGTGAGCCACGACGGTTAGCTCCGGGAACATCGCGACGAGACGATTACAGACCAGTTCGAAGCTCGTCGAATCGAATGGTTTGATCACATAATCGAGTGCCCCTTCGCGCAGGAACGCCTTACGAATCTCCGGGTAGGCGCCGGCACTCACGACCAGGATCGGGACATTGGGATTCTCGCTGCGCATGATGCGAAAGAGCGCGAGCGCCCCGATCCCCCCGGTATGCGGCACCGCTACGTCGAGCGTGACCAGCGTCGGCGAAACGGTATGGAAGAGGTCGAGCGCCTGCAAGGTATTTTCGGCTTCTGCGACAACCTCACATCCGATACATTCCAGATGATGGCGCAAAACGTCCCGGACGAACACCGAATCATCGACCATCAGGACACGCACCGACATCATTTCACCGCCCTTGCACCGCCATCGACCCGCGGCACTACGCTTGCGCTCGGGCGACACTTAGAGCCGGGGACGAACTCCGAGCAGAGATCGCCTAGGCAGACCTTAAGCGGAGCAACTAACGGGCCAGGCCGAATCCGTCCTCTGCTGGCCATTGTTCACCCTTCTCGCGCAATTCAGTCGATCGTTTAAGGGGGAATGGGTCACGTAGAGCGCGACACTCTCCAGAATTGAAACAACGCCATCTGCCTTTGCGCCCCACTCATTGTGATTTGCAGCGGTTCTTTTCACCCGCGGCCTATCGTTTTCCCGCTACGGTCCCCTCATCGCCGGAGCTTAGCTGCGGGAACACGAGCAGCCGGGAATGTTTGCCGCTAAGATTGCGCGCGTCCACTATCTGCCTCCTACGCAAAGATCTGAACGGACGGTCTCGTTGAATATGCGCATCCCATTTGTGTCGACGTTGCCATGGCTGAAATTCCCTTGGGAGCAGTATCGGTATAGATTGGTGATGCGAAGGCTCGATTATCGCTCAGGCTGGCGAGATATACGGCCATTTTCGGCCGAAGGTGATTCGCGATGAAACATTTGTTACCGGCGGTTGCGGCCTCGATTCTCACGATCTTTGCACTCGCACCGCGTCTTCTTGCTACACCAACGAATGATGCATCGTACGGCCTCGCTGCGGCGAGAACAGATCGGCCAATCGTAGTTGCGCAAGCCAGTCCGGAGGATGCGGACTCGGCTGGCGACGCCGATAATTCTGCTAACAGCGACGGCCAGAACTCCGCCGATGCGGATAACAACAGCGATACGGGTAGCTCTGATATCGATCAAAATGCACAAGCGGGCGACAACGGCGACAATGCCGCGCAGGACAATGGCGATGCGGCCGATTCGCAGTCGAACAACTCCGATACAGACGATCAGAATGCGGACGGCGACACTGCCGCGCGTTGAGATAATTATGCCGCGGAATTTGCCGCGTTGGCGGGATTTGCCGCGAGGTGGAAGAGCGGCGCGGTGAGATGATCACTCAGTAAAGATTGCCCCGTTGCGGACAATGAAAAGCGGCGACCGCTCGATGCGGCCGCCGCTTTTGCTTTGAGTCTAACCGCTGAGCGCGGCCGTATTTACATCATGCCGCCGGGAGGCATGCCGCCGGCGCCCGCGCCTTTGTTGTCGTCGGGCTTGTCAGCCACCATGCATTCGGTGGTCAGCAGCAGGCTCGCTACTGAGGCCGCGTTCTGCAGAGCGCTGCGCACGACCTTGGTCGGGTCGATGATGCCGGCCTTCATCAGGTCCTCGAACTCCTCGGTCGCTGCATTGAAGCCGAAGGGGCCCTTGTTGTTGCGGATCTTATCGACGACGACGGAACCTTCCCAGCCGGCGTTGGTCGCGATCCAGCGTGCCGGATCCTCGACTGCCTTCTTGATGATTCCGATGCCGACCTTCTCCTCTTCGCCGCCGCGCAGATTGTCGAGCGCCGCCGAAGCCCGGATTAGTGCGACACCGCCGCCAGGGACCACGCCTTCCTCGACCGCTGCGCGCGTGGCGTGGAGAGCATCCTCGACGCGCGCCTTCTTTTCCTTCATCTCCATCTCGGTGGCAGCACCGACGCGAATTACCGCGACGCCGCCGACCAGCTTTGCGAGGCGCTCCTGCAGCTTCTCGCGATCGTAGTCCGAAGTGGTCTCGTCGATCTGCGCGCGAATCTGCTTGATACGGCCCTCAATGTCGACCTTCTTGCCAGCGCCATCAATGATCGTCGAGTTATCCTTATCGACCACGATACGCTTGGCCCGGCCGAGGTCGGCCAGTGTCAGGTTCTCAAGCTTAAGCCCGAGTTCCTCGGCGATGACCTTGCCGCCGGTCAGGATCGCGATATCTTCGAGCATCGCCTTGCGCCGATCGCCAAAGCCGGGAGCCTTGACCGCGGTGCAAGCGAGCGTGCCGCGAATCTTGTTCACGACCAAGGTCGCCAGGGCCTCGCCCTCGACTTCCTCGGCCACGATCAGGAACGGCTTGCCGGTCTTCGCGATGGCTTCGAGAATCGGTAGCAGGTCCTTCATCGAGGAGATCTTCTTCTCATGGATCAGGACGTAGGCATCTTCGAGTTTCGCCTCCATCCGCTCGGGATCAGTCACGAAGTAAGGCGAAAGGTAACCGCGGTCGAACTGCATGCCTTCGACCACTTCAAGCGTGGTCTCGAGGCCCTTGGCCTCCTCGACCGTAATTACGCCTTCCTTGCCGACCTTCTCCATCGCTTCCGCGATAATTTCGCCGATGGTCGAATCGTTGTTGGCCGAAATGGTACCAACCTGCGCGATTTCTTTCCGGTCTTTGGTCGGCTTCGACAGCGTCTTGAGCTCGGCAGTGATGGCTTCGACGGCACGGTTGATGCCGCGCTTAAGCGACATCGGGTCGTGGCCCGCTGCAACCATCTTGATGCCCTCGGTGTAAATCGAACGGGCAAGCACGGTCGCCGTGGTGGTGCCGTCGCCGGCCACATCGGAAGTCTTGGAAGCGACTTCCTTCACCATCTGCGCGCCCATGTTTTCAAACCTGTCTTCGAGCTCGATCTCTTTGGCGACGGTAACGCCGTCCTTGGTCACGGTTGGCGCGCCGAAGCTCTTTTCCAGCACGACGTTGCGGCCCTTGGGGCCCAGCGTCACAGTCACGGCGTCGGCCAATACATTGACGCCGCGCAGGATCTTTTCACGTGCCTCCTGCGAAAAACGGACTAATTTTGCACCCATAGCTCTCTCCTAAGATTCAGTGGAAATTTTAATGGCGCGGCCCGGGTCAGCCCTCGAGCACGCCTAGAATGTCGTCCTCGCGCAGGATCAGGTGATCTTCGCCTTCGAGCTTCACCTCGCTGCCGGAATACTTGCCGAACAGAATGCGGTCGCCCGCCTTCACGTCCGGTGCGATAAGATCGCCCTTCTCGGACCGCCGGCCCCTGCCGACCGCGATGACTTTGCCTTCTTGCGGCTTTTCCTTCGCGGTGTCGGGAATGATGATCCCGCCCTTGGTCTTGTCCTCTTCCTTGATACGCTTCACCAGAATCCGATCGCCTAACGGCCTGATTCCTTTCATGGGGTGAACAGTCGCCTCCTTATGAATTTTTTTGAAAATCCCCTGACTAAGGGGTCCCGCTCGCAAGTTAATCACGACAGCGGATTTGTCAATTAGCACTCTCACAACAAGAGTGCTAATCCGCCAGTCTATCTGGTCGGCGGATTATTGCAAGCTTCGACTGGGTGATCCTGAAATCGCTCGGGTGATTTGTACTTTCGGGAACATACTATAGCCAACTTGCTCGAAGTGCAGCGATTTTCCTGCGGCGACCGGATCGCGTTTGGGCGCGGCACGAGCCCGAAAAATTAGCCGCGGGCATCGACGGGGCGGCCGATGCGCTCGGATACCACTTCAACGAGCCGGCCGTATAGATCGTGGCCTCGGTGATTAATGTCAATAGGCATCAGAAAGGCCGATATATATTGCCTAAGGAACGCTCGGGATTCTCTTGATCATCGGGACTCTTGATTAAATGACCCGAACCGTGCCATGTTCAATCGCTATATATCGTACACAATAACGCCATTAAGCGCCCCATGGTTCCAATGGGCTCGCAGGCGTCAACGCAGCAAGGGAAGATACCGTGATGGCAAAATTGAAGAAGTGTATCCAGTTATTGGGAATGCTCGGGTTTTTGAGCGGGTCAGCTTCACTGATTACTGCGCTTAATGCGAACGCTCAGATGCCTCCAACCAGCACAGACGGCTTTACCGGCTCAGCTCCGCCCAACGTGCAAGCTAACGCCGCGCCGGTGAGCCCGTTCAACCTGGCGAATCTGCGAGGTGGCGCTACCTCGAATGGTTCAGTATCTGGCGCATGTGCTGGTGTTACTTGCAGCGTGGCAACCTGTGCCTGCACGACCTTCACCGGCACCCTTACAGGAACGGGTTATGGGAAGGTGGCGGCGGTAATCAAGATTACGGAAAACGATACCGACACCACGTCCAACGGCGGTTTTGGCGCCTGCTTTCCGGCTGCTGGCACCGCGACGCTGACGACGCTTGGCTTGAAGCCGAGCGTGGCCGTGCTGGGTCTGTCGGGCTCGCTCTGCCAATTCATAACGGCTACGGCCTTCACCGTTAACGGTAACTTCACGTATTCGCAGGAAGCGGCTACGGGCGGAACCAACAAGTTCGCTACTTCCTTTGGCACAGGCAACATAGGCGTTATGGAGAGCGTGGACCAAGCATCCGGCGGGTCCTTTCCCAGCGCAGTAAGCGCCGTCGGGACGCTTCAATTCAAACACTAAACTTCAGTCATACCCCGATTAGGAATCCTAATCGGGGTGGAAAAAGTCAGCGCTAGAATTCATACTATTAAATTGGGTTTACCCTTAGTGTCCGCAGCCCTGCTCACGATCACTCACCCAGTGTATCGAAATCTGCCGATTCCGCGCTGAGGTCATGAATCGTTAGCCAATGCGCTCGCGTGCGGGCTCAGCCGGGGGCATCGACGGGGCGGCCGACGCGCTCCGATATCACTTCGGCGAGCCGTGCGTAAAGATCATGGCCGTCGCGATCGTCGACCCAGTGAGCATTAGCGGCATCGCGGTTGTAATGCCATGCGCGGGCGTCCGCCGCGAACCAGATCTGATTGGTGGCGGCCTGCCGGCTCAGGATGAACTTGCCGCCGTCCGGAAATTCGATCGTGACGACTCCGTCGCCAACGATGTAATCGACTTCGTCGGGGTCAAGCGTCTCGAGCCATTTGGCCACGGCGCCAAGGCATTCGTCAGCGCGCTTCAGGAATTCGCTCTGGTCCATGAATCGAGTCTAGCAGAGTGTTGTAGTGAGTGACTTCGCGATGTGATATTCGGATAGGCGGCTTTTTTCAGCGTTTGATGCTCGCGTTACCCGGCATGCAGCTAAGTCAGCGGGACGAGAAAACGAGCGATTTGAAAGACCATCCCGACCCTGGGAATTCGAGAAGAAGGCGCCGCACGGAAAGTTAGCGGGAGGGGCCTTTTTTGCGGAGTTCCTCTTCGCGGTAGCGGCGGAACAGGATGTTCCATTCGGGGGTGCCCTCGATCACGCCACGCTTGAGGGTGCCAATCTTGCGCCGCACGATGGCGTCGATCGCGTCGCCCTGCTCGCCCACCTCCGCGAGGACTTCGCGCCCGTGGCGCAATGCCACCGCAAAATTCGGGATTTCGACCAGCCCCTCATCGCGCATCCGTGCAATTGATTCGCGTGCGAGAAAGAGAATACGGGCTTCGCTTAGTTTCATCGTGGCAGCATCTTTGACCGGCGGATGTATGTGCTAATCGGACGGACGCGCGGCCCCTTACAGCGTAAAGCCTTTCTTTTCGGCGAGGCGCTGGCGAATCATACCGCGCAGGCGGGTGACATCGAGCCGCGGGTCCAGCCGCGCCTGCTCTTCGGCCATTCGATCGGCCTCGTCGTCGATGCGCGCCTCGGTCTCGAAATTCTCCGACATGAGTTCGACCACGCAGGCGATCAGGTCCTTCTCGCTTACTTTGGGCTTGATCGACGCGCGTGCTATCAGGCCCTGAACCAGATGAGTCGCCAAGGCGTCGATTTGCGCGTCAGTCATCATTGCGAAGCGGCCGAATCATCGAGTTATCAACGCATCTATGGGCGAAAAGACACCAGCTTAACCGCTAATGCATCAACTCAGCGGCGGGTGTGAATCAGTATAGCGCAGGTGTATTGGCCAATGACAAAGGCCTAAGGCAAAAAACAGATCGGCGCGGAGTGCTTTCCGCGCCGGATTGGGTTTGTTTTTAGAGATTTCGCTGATAAATCAAGCCAAATTGGAGTTTGTTTTGTAAAATCGCGATCGAGGCTTAGTCCAATCAATGAACCCGGTGAGACAGGGCTCAGGCCGGAGCGCCGGCGAAGCCTTCGCCATCGCCGCGCAGAATCGCGTCGAAGCGCAGGCCGCCAAGGTATTGCCGGCGCGCCTCTTCGTCGGTGACTCCGGCGCGGCGCACGTCGCGGCGCTTAATCTGCCATACGCCCCCCACCATCGGATGGCGTCCCTGCCGATAGCTGAAGAAATAGTAGACAAACTGACGCACGGTGCCCATGCGCGATTCTTTAGACATGCCACGGCCGCCCGCGACTGTGAAAATCGTGTGCAGCAGCTTGGGGAATGAGTAGAAGCCCATGAAGGCCTCGCGATAGGCCTGGTACCACGCATGCCGATCGAGCTTGTCGTGATGGAGTGTCACATGCTGGGAATCGAGCTGGTTGAAATCCCAGTCGATGATGTGGCCTTCCTTCGCATACCGGACCTGATCTTCGGTGCCGGGAAGCGGCGTCATAATGAAGAATGAGACGATGTCGAAGCCGATTTTGCGCAGCGTTTTGGCCGCAATCCGTCCGCAATCGGGACCGTCGAAGGGAAAGCCGAGCATGTAGCCCGCATGGACCGAAACGCCGACCTTATGCCAGTTGTCAACGACGCGCCGGTACTTGTCGAGCACGTGTTTGCGCGCGTCGTCAATCTTGCTGCGATGCTGGCGGTCGTCGGTGTTCTGGTACTTGGTTGCGAAGTTGAGGTTATCCGGATTGAGCGATTCGATACCGACGAAAGCCTGGTAGCATCCAGCTTTGGCCGCTAGTTCGGTGAAGCGGCGGCTGCGGCGATGCTTGGCGGTTTCGCTCTCGCCCTCAGCCACATTCGCATAGCACGAGGCGTCGACGTCGACCTGCATCATGAATTCGAGCTTTGGGAACTCCTGTTTGACCTCGACTAGCCCGGTCAGAATCTCTTCCCAGCGCGGGCTGCGAAAGAAGTCGTCATCGACCAGGAAGAGCGCGGTGATACCGTGATTGCGGGCCGCATCGCGGACCCAGCTAACGACGGCGTTGGGCTCGCGCGAGCGCATGGTACGGCCCATCACATTCTTCACGCTGCAATAGGAGCAGGTGAACGGGCATCCGCGCGAAGTGTCGATGGTCGTCATGGTCGGGTCGAAGAAACGCGTCAGATAGCGATCATCGAGCGTCGGCAGCTGCGAGTCGGTGATGACTGGGACGATGATGTCGTCCTGGCCGGTTTTGGCGCGAATGCCGTCGGTGACGGAATAGTTGGGCTGGAGCTTGCCGGCGAGCAGGTCCTCGACGATGTGCACCCACAGATTCTCGGCTTCGCCGACGATCGTGGTGATACCGCAAGTATGTAGAAAATCGCGCGATTCGGGGTATCCGCTGACGTGGAATCCGCCCATCATCACGCGCACGCCGTGGGCCACGAATTGCAGCGCGATGTCACGTCCGCGCGGATACTGATTGGATTGGACGCCGGCCATTCCGATCAGCAGTTCAACGCCGTCTTCATTGGCCTTTTCCTTAATCGCCTTGATTGTTTCGGGACTGACGATGCCGTCGCAGATTTCGTCCCAGATGACGGTCTCGAGAAAAACGTTGCGTTTCGCGCCGTAATTGCGATTGTAGTTTTCGTTGAGCGCCTTCAGCACCGTCAAGGTGTTGTTGGGCTGGACGCCGTAGCGAAAAACCTGGATATAGCCGTCCTCGTCATAGCGCGAGGGCTTGATAAAATAGACGCGGATGGTACGGCACGGCTCCGGCTTCAGAGCGCTGGTACTGAGCGCGCCCACGCTGGATCCAATTTGAAGTTTCTCGGCCGGACGATCACCGCCGTAGCGGTTGCGGCCAATCAGGTAGTACAGGATCAATCCCGCAAATACGAGAAAGCCGATAACACTAAGCAAAACCAACATCGATTACTCCTCTACCGCCCCATCTTACAGCACTCGGCGATGCGATTCTAACCGAACGGTCAGAGTTAACTAAGGCGGACTGATGAAGTCAACAATTGTGGATGAGGAAAAGGGTGAAAATGTGCTTTGGGACACCATTTCCCGTTGAAAAATCAATCAAGTTCTCCGGTTCTCAGCGATACATCTCGAGCATTTGGATGAGTCCGAGGTCGCGGTAGCGCTCGATCAGATAGCCCTTGATCTCCTGTACCGACACCATCTGCAGTATATCATGAGCAATCTGGCGCGCGGTGTTGAAATTGCTGTCGCGAATGATTTTGCGCACCACCGGGATAAACAGCGGGCTCAGGCTGAGCGAATCAAGCCCCATGCCCAGCAACAGCACTGTCGCCAGCGGGTCGCTCGCCATCTCACCGCAGATGGAAACCTGCTTGCCGGCTCCACGAGCGACACTGACGACCTCGGCAATAGCGCCGAGCACAGCCGGGTGCAACGGCTCGTAGAGGTGGGCGACGCGCGGGTTATTGCGGTCGGCGGCGAGCAGATACTGAATCAGGTCGTTGGTGCCGATCGAGAAGAAATCGACTTCCTCGATCAGCCGGGGCGCGAGCCATACGGCCGACGGCACCTCGACCATGATGCCGACCTCGATTGCCGGGTTATGTTCAAGGCCTTCCTTGTAGAGTTCGGCCTGCGCCTCCGAGAGCAATTCGCGGGCACGGCGCAACTCCTCCATGCTCGAGATCATCGGGAACATAATCTTCACATCGTGACGCGCCGCCGCGCGCAGGATCGCCCGAAGCTGAACCTTGAAGATGCTTGCGAGCTCGAGCGAGATACGAATCGATCGCCACCCGAGAAACGGATTGTCCTCGCGCGGAACGCGTAAGTAGGGCGGATATTTATCGGCGCCAATATCCAGGGTGCGAATGGTGACCGGACGATTGCCCGACGCCTCGAGGATGCGGTTATAGAGCGTCAACTGCTGGTCTTCGTCGGGAAAATCCTCATAGGTCAGAAACGAGAATTCCGACCGCAACAAGCCGATGCCTTCGGCGCCGTACCGAATCGCGAGATCGATGTCCGCGGGCAGCGCGATATTCGCGAGCATCTGCACGCGATGACCGTCGTGCGTAACGGTCGGCTCGTCGAGCCGGACCAGCAGCTCCTTGCGAAAGGCGTCGTAGCGCTTAATCAGGATCTGGTATTCGCGTTCGACTTCGGTGGACGGGTTGATATAGACGATGCCCGAGTTACCGTCGAGCACCAGCGCGTCGCCCTCGATGACGGCTTCCATCAGATGCTCGACGCCAACCACCGTGGGAATCTCGAAGGCCCGCGCCAGGATCGCGGCATGCGAAGTAACCCCGCCGGACTGCAGGGCGATACCGGCGAGATTTTCGTGCGATACCAGCGTCATCTGCGAAAGCGTCAGTTCTTCCGCAACCAGGATAGTAGCCTTCGCAAAGGCGCTTTTCTTGTCTTCCTGGCGCAGATGGCGCAGCACGCGATGACCGACGTCGCGGAAGTCGGTGGCGCGCTCGCGCAGGTAGCCGTCGGCGACCGCGAGCATCTGGGCGCTCAACTCATCGATCACCCGAAACAGCGAACTCTCGGCCGCATAGCCAGCGTCGATCGCTTCGCGAATGCGGTCGACGAATTCATCGTCTTCGAGAATCTGGCGGTGGCCGTCGAAAATCTTGAGTTCGGCGGGTGGCATCAGCGGTTCCATGCGCACCTTGAGCGCCGCCAGTTCGCCGCGCGAGCGGGTCAGCGCTTCTTCCAGCCGGCGGGTTTCCGCCCGGGCGTCGCGCGCGCGCAGATTTCGATCGATCGAACTCAGGAAAGTTCCGACCACGTGAGCGACGCCGCGCGCGAAACCGGGTGCCGCGGCGAGACCGACCAGGCGCGGACGGCGAATCTTGATCGGCGCAGCCAGACGGGTGGCCCCACCGACCTTCTCATAACCCTTGAGCTGGCGGTTGGCCTCGATCATGCGCCGGCGATATTCGTCGCGCTCCTTCTCCTTGGTCGCCAGGGTTTCGCGCAATTGAAAATGGGAGAGGATCTGCGCGACCTGGCTCGCCGCGGTTCGCAGCAGCCGAGTCTCCTCCTTGCTGACCTTGCGACGGCGCAGCGTCTGCACCACCAGCACGCCGATGGGCTTTTGGCGTCCCTCCTGCACGGGAACCGCCAGGAACGTGTGATAGCGCTCCTCGCCGGTCTCCGCAAAATACTTGTAGCGCGGATGGCTTATCGCATCCTCGACCACGACCGGCCCGGACGATTCGATCGCGAGGCCGACCAGCCCCTCGCTAACGCGCATCGATACCCGGCCTACCGAATCGCGACCCAGTCCGACGGTCGCGCGCAACACTAGCCGCTCGTGCTGCGGGTCGAAGAGGTACAGCGAACAGACTTCGACCTCCATGCTATGAGCGATAGCGCCGACGACGCGGTCAAGGGTTTCGCGCAGTTCTGCCGGCGGTTCGCTGCCGATCGAAGAGATACTTTCGATCAGCGCGAATCGGTCTCGGTTAGTAGCCATAATGAAGTTGGATCGCACACAATTTTATACTGCAAAATTGCAGCCAACAACTGCGGCGGCGAAAAAAGTCCGAATTTATTGTCGAAATTCGCTATCTGGGTACGGAAGCTGGGTGGAGACGAGGGGGAAGATTGATGAGGAACGCAAAACTTTAGATTCTTTCCGGACATTGAAACCTCGCGAGGTTTCAAGCTTCCCTTTTGTAAAGATGCGGGCTGCGCCCTGTGAAACCTAGCTCGTTGAGCTGCCGGTCAGACGGGGATTTCGAAGGGCGTGACGCCGCCTGCGATGAGACCGCGGCCCGCGCGCGTCTGATGCGCCTTGATCGCGTCGATCAGCTCACGCTCGTTACGCACCGGCTCGCTCAGCAGAGTCGTCACGCAGCCAATCGAATTTGCCGAATGGGAATCGGAGCCGGCGACCTCGGCCAGCCCCAGCGTACGTGCGACTTTGAGCGCAAAGAGATTTTCCTCTTCAGAGCACGCGCCATTAAGCACTTCCACGGCATCGCAGACCTCGAAGATTTCGAGCTTCGCCGCGGTTTCGGGGCGCTCGGGATCGATCGGCTCGTTATCGTTATTGATGAACGAAAAGCGCGGATCCAGCTTGTAGCGAAAGGGATGATTGGCGACCATGATGCCGCCCAGCTTATCCACCACCTTGCGCAATTCGCGCAGCTTGTAGATGCCACTGACGTACTCGGTCAGGCCGAAGACGCCGATATGGCCCATCTCGGTGGTCACTTCAATCCCGCGCAGAAAGATCACACCCGAATCGGCCGCCAGCGTGGCGATCTCGCGCAGATCCCAGGCGTTATCGTGCTCGGTGATGCATATTGCGCCGATACCAATTGCCTGAGCGCGCGCGATCATGTCCTTGGGCGCGAGATTGGAGTCGGCGCTACCGCGATTGGTATGCAGATGAAGATCGACGGTGAAGTAGGGCCCCGGCGGGTGCCCGCTTCCTCCAGAGCCCATGATTTCTCCTTTAGAGCAGGGGCCGCAAAGATCGCTCAAACGCTCGCGCTCTCGATTGCCGCCAGACTTGGCCGCCTACCCGAGCATCGCGAGCAGTCCGGAAAGTCAGGTCCTGCCCGTCAGCCTGCTCGTCAATTACTGAAAAACTACTTCGGTATGCTCTCGCTTAGCGTAACCTTTTTGATGTGGTCGCCGACCTTGATCTGATCGACCACGTTCATCCCTTCGACCACGCCGCCGAAAATCGTGTACTGGCCGTCGAGAAAGGGCGCGGGCGCGAGGCAGATATAGAACTGGCTGCCGCTCGACTTGCGGTCGGGGTTGACCTGATCGCCCTTGCGCGCCATCGCGAGCGTGCCGCGCAGATGCTTCTCGGTCGCGCTGATTTCCGCCGGCACGTCGTAGCCGGGGCCGCCCATGCCGTTGCCTTGGGGGTCACCGCCCTGCACGACGAAACCCGGCTCCACACGATGGAACGTGAGGTTGTTGTAGAAGCCGTCCTTCGAGAGCTTCTCGAAGTTGGCGACGGTCTTGGGGGCGACCGCGGGATAGAGTTCGACCACGATAGTGCCGCGATCGGTGTCGAGAATTGCGTAATGGTCTGTGTTGCGCACGGGTAAGCCGTCCATGGTTGAGTTCACCGCTTTGGCGTTGCAAGCGGCAACGCCGACAAGAATTAGCGCCATTGCTAGGGCGCAGCTAAAACGCAGAATTCGCTTCATCATTGAGTAATTGTTGGTTTCGTCAATCTCTCGATCATTGATTCAGTTTCGATACATCGCCGGGTAATCGTCGATTCGTCTCTGATTCGCAAATTGGGCGGATCCGTTATTCGAGTCAGTCCGGCCTCCGAAGCACCTCGTCCGCTAGGCCGCAAGGCAACCCCTCTTTGTTATTCGAGCCAAGCCCCCCACGCAACCCTTGCGGCGGACGTGATGCAGGCCGCGCCCGGGTATGAATCCAGTTAGATGGGCTCGAACCTGGGTCGATCACATTGGGATTTCGAGGTGGCGAGATTAATGCTTGAAGAAGTCGCGGAGGAGTTTCGCGACGATGGCCGGCTGCTCGAGTGGCGTCATGTGAGCGGCATGATCGACCAGCTCGATCCGCGAGTTCGGAATCAGCGCCTTGAACTCCTCGGCGTAAATCGGCTTGGTCAGCCCGTCCTGCTTGCCCCAGATGAGCAGCGTCGGCGCCGCGATACGATGGGCGCGCTTGCGCAGGCCCTTGTCGGGAATCGGCCAGATATACTTGCCGGTACATCCGAGCGCCCAGGTTATGCGGATGATCGAATCGGGATCCTCGAAATTCATCGAGACGTGCTTGCGCGCCGGATTGTGCGGGTCGGCGAACATCAGCTTGTCGAGGTCGGCCTGCGGCATCACCATGTAGTTCTTGATCGGCGTGTCGTCGCGCCATAGCCCGAGCGAATCGATCAGAGCGAGCCGGCTGACGCGGCGTGGATTATTGGCGGCGATCTCCGCCGCGACCATCCCGCCGAACGAATGGCCGACCACGGCCGGCGCCTCCAGGCCCAGCTTGTCGAACAGCTCGTAGTAGTAGAGGACGAGGTCCCAGACGTCGTCGAGGGGTTTGATGGAGTCGGGATCGCCCGCGCTCGTACCGGGATGCTCCGGGGCATAAACCGTAAAGTCCTTGGCCAGCAGGTCGAGCGATTCATCCCACACCAAGCCGTACCCGCTATGCAAGTAGACCAGCGCCGGACCGGAGCCCGCAACCTTGACGTGCGCGGTGACTTTATCTTCCCAGAGTTTCAGGGTCTGTTCTGAAGTGGCGGCCATAAAAGCTATATGTTCTCTATTCCGGTTAAGGTTACAGACATCCGAGCACCCCGCTTACGCGCCCGCGGAGGGTCTCGTCGAGTCGATCCGCAAGACCGACCGGTAAATTCACTGTGGGAAGTCCAGTCCTAAAAGTCAGGTCAAGACTGTTGGGCCGCTTGAAACCTTTCAAAGGTTCAGTCTCCGAAAAAATCAGAGTTTCGCGCTCCTCAACAATTTCTCGGAGGGCAAAATCTTCCCGATTCTCTGCTATTGATCCGACGCTCTACTTGCCAACGCGAGCCTCCTCGCGTGCCGCGCGTCCGATCTGGCCGGCGTTGGTCTTGCCGCGCAACGCAGTCGGCCACCATTTATTGTCCCAGCCGTCCTCGTCCCACACGTTGCGGAAATGGGGCAGGACTTCGCGCGAGAACAGGTCGATGTTCTTGAGCGTCAGGTCATGCGGCATCGAGCCGATATGCAGCAGCACCATCAGATTGCCGACGCGCAGCTTCTTGACCGCTTCCATCAACTGGTCGCGCACAGTAGCCGGACTGCCGGCGATCACGAACTGGTTATCGACGAAGTCCTTGTACTTCCAGTTCTTGACTGAATTCATCAGGTCCAACTGCATCGGCAGCAGGTTCTTCACGCTGTTGGTCAGGCTGCGATAGTCCTGGTTGCCGGGAATCATCTGGTATTCGTTCAGGATATGCAGTGATTTATCGTAGAAGTACCGGATATGCTTGTAGTAATCCTTCTCGGCCTGCGCGTCGGTCTCTGCCACCACCACTAGCTGCAGGAAGCCCGCGCGGTACGGATTGGCTTCGAGTCCTTGCTTGTCGACGAACTCCCAGAAGCCGTCCATCACGCGCTTGCCGAGTTTGTTCCCGTAATAGCTCAGGAAGCAGTAGCAATGGTCATGCTTGGCGGCGAAGTCCCAAGTGCTGAGACTGCCGGCGCCGGGCACCCATACCGGAGGATTCGGCTGCTGTATCGGACGCGGCCACAGATTGACCATCGGCAGCTTGAAGTATTTGCCGTTCCAGGCGAAGGTCTCGCGCGATTTCCACGCCTTCATAATCAGATCGTGCGCCTCGTAGTAGCGCTCGCGATGTTCGATCGGGGTTATGCCGTAGCAGAGGTTCGCGTCCATAGGAGTGCCCAACGGCATGCCGGCGACGAGCCGTCCGCCGCTGATGCAATCGAGCATCGCGTATTCCTCGGCGACGCGAATGGGAGGATTGGTGGTCGGCAGCGTCGCACCCATCTGCACCACCGCGCAATTGAGTCCGTTGGTCGCGCGCGCGAGCACCGAGCCCATCAGGTTGGGGCTGGGCATGAAGCCATAGGCATTCTGATGATGTTCGTTGACGCAGATGCCATCCATGCCGGACTTGGCCGCATAGATGAGTTCGTCGAGCGTCCAGTTGTAATACTGGCCGACCTTGGCCGGGTCCGCCAATTCCCAGAACGGCGGGTCAACCCATACCGACTGGTAACGCTGCTCGAAGTCCGCCGGTAGATCGCGGTAGGGCATCAGATGGAACATCGAAATCTTCATGCCGGTCATCCTCCTGAACGCGCTCGAAAGATGCGCGAAGCGCGTTTTCCGCTGCCATTGGGAATATCATGCGCGCCGCGCACGCGACAACGCCTCGCGGGCGCTCACAACCGGCGCAGATCCTGCAATCGAGTTGTCGAGGAACCCAAAACTTATAGTTTCAGGAAGTCTGAAACCTTTCAAAGGTTTCAGACTTCCCACAGTGAATTTGACTGGTCGGTCTTGCGAATCGCCTCGACGAGACCCTCCGTGGACGCGCAAGCAAAGTGCCAGTAGGAGCGCTTCTGGAAGCTCGAGAGCACCTGGCCCAGGGACAGCGCAACGTGGGAACGCGCATCGCGCCTTCGACACGGTTCGCGGACGCCTGAAACGGGCGCGGCAACACCATAATGTATTGAGGAACTCGGACCTTATAGTTTTCCAGAGGGCGAAGCCCGCATCTCTACCAAAGGGAAGTCCAGTCCGAAAAATCGGGTCAAAACTGTTAGGCTGCTTGAAACCTCGTGAGGTTTCAGTGTCCGGGAAAAGCTATAGTTTTGCGTTCCGCAACAACTTTCCAGCGATGATGCTCACGATACCGGGCCTCTTGTTACGCGACGCTCTCTTCACGTGAACTTCCAGAATTGCTCATGGAAATACTGCGCCCGCTGGATGATCGGGAGTACGCGCCCGCCGTTGATGGCGGGGGTTATCGGCTCATCGTCTTCGCGTCCCAGTTCGTCGATTACCTCGCGGCCCGAGTCCGCCAATGCCTTCAGGTCGTAGCCGCCCTCGAGCGCTGCGACGATGCGCCCCCCACAGCATTCGGCGGCCAGCCGCTTTAATCGTCGTGCCATCGCGAGGAAGCCGCTTTCGGTCACGCGCATCCCCCCGAGCGGATCGCGAAAGTGACAATCGAAGCCAGCCGAAATCAGGATAAATTCGGGCTTGAACTGCCGCGCGATCGGCATCAGCAGGTCGTCGAAAACGCGCAGATATTCGTCGTCGCCGAAGCTCGCCGGCATCGGTACATTCACCGTATAGCCCGCGCCTGCGCTGGCCCCAACTTCCTCGAACAGGCCGCTGCCGGGATAGAACGGGTACTGATGTAGCGACATGTAGAGCACCTGCGGCGAGGTGTAAAAGAGCTCTTGCGTGCCGTTGCCATGATGTACATCCCAGTCGAGGATGAGCACGCGCTTGAGGCCGTGGTTCGCGACCAACGCTGCCGCCGCAATCGCGACATTATTGAAGAAGCAAAACCCCATCGCGCGATTCGCCAACGCATGATGGCCGGGAGGACGCACGATCGCGAAGCCGTTATGCGCTTCGCCCGCGAGCACCGCCTCGACCGCAGTCAGCACTCCGCCGGCCGCAAGCGTCGCGGTTCTATAGGTTGCGCGTGAGGTGTGGGTGTCGGGGTCAAAGTTGGAGCGTTCGAGCGTCGCGGTATGCTCCACGTCGGCGATGTAGCCGGCCTGATGGCACAGTTCAAGTTCCGCGCATGAAGCCGCCCGCGGCGCATAAAGCTTCAAGTCAGGGCGGCGCAATCGCTCCGCCATATCGATCATCACTGCGACGCGTTCTGGGCGCTCGGGATGCACCCGCCCGGCATAATGGTCGAGATAGCGGCGGTCGGCGATTAGCGCAGTTCGGTTCATGGTTTGACACTTCTGCTTGCGTTCACGATCATTGGATGCTGGATCGGCGTCGCGCATCGGAGATGGCGGCGTGAGCACTCGGAGACTTTCCGCTGGGCGTCAAGTTTGGGCATAGTCGAAATCATCGTAATCCTGGCGGTCGCGCTAATCGTGATTCCGCCGGAAAATCTGCCCGACGTAATGCGTGCTACGGGCAAAATCCTGCGCGAGTTGCGGCTGGCGAGCAATATGGTCGTGCGCGAACTCGGCGGAGCGCTTGACCAGCCGACGGACACCTACACGCCTCCAATTAATACGATGAAGCCGTCGGCGATCGCCAACGGCGCTAAGATCGCACAATCCGCCGCGCCTACCGATCCCGCGGTACCCTCCGCTATAGACCTAGCGGCCACTCCTGCGGCACCCATCGATGTCAAGACCTCCGCGGATCTCGCGATTGCGGCCGCCGCGCCGATGTCCGCGTCTTCTGAGCCTATTGATTCGTCGTCTGAACCGCACACCGAATCCGCGACCGCGTCCGCTGCGTCTGAGTCGGTGCCTGCCGGGTCGGCGGCGGTGACTTCCGCGCCTGACGCATCGCCCGCTGGGCATGAGGCGCCGCCCGCCGGGTCTAAGGCAATCGTCTAGGCCGCGCGACCGACCGACGTGACCAGCCGCGACGATCTTCCGCCGGAGGGCCCTCCGCCAGGCAATCCCCCACTCCCGCCACCCGGCGATTCTAATGTCCTGGCGGAAGCGCAGACGCCCGCGGTCACGTCATCGCAGGCCAGTCCACTGCCGCCCGAACTAGCCGGCACGGAGCCACCACTATTCGAGCCGCCCATCCAGGGGCCCATTGGCGACGACCTGCGGATGCCCTTGCTCGAACATTTGAAGGAACTGCGCGGCGCCCTGATCCGTTCGGTGATCGCTATCAGCTTCGGCTTTTTGATCGCATACTGGGCAGCCGATTGGCTGTTCGCGGCGCTGACCTGGCCGTTGCACGAGGCGGCGCATGGCCGCAACCTCCTGCTCATCGGCACCGGCATTGGCGAGGCGTTCTTCACCAAGATCAAGGTCGCCCTGATCGCGGGACTGTTCCTTGCCAGCCCCGCGGTGTTTTACGAAGTCTGGAAATTCATCGCGCCGGGACTCTACGAGACCGAGCGGCGAATGGCGAAGCCGTTCGTGCTGTTCGCAACGATCTTCTTCGTCGCCGGCGGCTACTTCTGCTGGGCAGTCGTCTTCAGAATCGGCTACGCGTTTTTCCTCAACCAGTACCAGAGCATCGGAGTGACGCCGACGATTCGGATTAGCGAGTACCTGGCCTTTTCGGCGAAGCTGCTGATCGCGTTTGCGCTCACCTTCGAGATGCCGATCTTTGCCTTCTTCCTGACCCGCCTCGGCCTGGTCGACTACCGTATGATGATTCGCTATTTCCGTTATGCAGTGTTGGCCATTTTCGTCGTAGCGGTTGCACTGACGCCGCCCGATATGGTCTCGCCGTTCCTGCTTGCGATTCCATTGCTGTTGCTCTACGGGCTAAGTATTGGAGTTTCATATTTCTTCCGGGCCGACCCGGCCGCGGGACTATCGACGACCTGAGTCTGCGGCTGGCGCCCAGACTTGACGCGCGACCGGCATCGAGGCGCGCAACGACCAAAGGAAGGGGTTCGACTTATGGCATTGCTGAAGGATAGACCGGTTGCGACCGGCGGACCCGGTATCGAACCGCGCTGGACACATAGTGCCAAGGATATCATCGGGACCGCCTACTCGACTTCGAGCCGCATCTGGTTCACGGTTTCGCGCGGCGTCCTGAGCGAGCTTTATTTCCCCACGCTTGACCGTCCGCAGATTCGCGACCTCCAGTTCCTGGTGACCGACGGCAAGAGCTTCTTCCATGACGCCCATCGGAGTCTCAACACCAAAATCGAATACCTCGGTGAGCATGGACTCGGCGTGCGTATGACGAATTCCGATCCGGACGGGCGCTATCAGCTCATCGCCGAAGTCATCACCGACCCGCATCAGGCCTGCGTGCTGATCGACACGCAACTCGAAGGCGACCCGGCTTTTCTGCGCAAACTCCACGTCTATGTGCTCATCGCGCCACACCTGGAGGTCGGCGGATGGGGCAATAACGGCAACGTCGCGACAATGGCGGGACGCGACTTCCTCACCGCTCACAAGGGCAGCACATGGCTCGCGCTGGCGGCGACCGCGCCGTTTGTCGCCCACTCGTGCGGCTACGTCGGCACTACCGACGGATGGCAGGATCTCTCACGCGACTTCAAGCTCGACCACGACTTCGCCGCGGCGACCGACGGCAATATCGCGCTGACCGGCGAGATCGACCTTAGCGGCGGCTTCCACTTCACCGTCGGACTAGCCTTCGGGCGCACGCTGCATCGCGCGGTGACCAACCTGTTCCAGGCGATCGCCTTACCCTTTGTCGAGCATCGCACCCGCTTCCTCGAGCAATGGGAGCGCGCGGTGCGCCGGTTGCATCCGCTGGAGCAGATTACCGGCGACGGCGGCTTGCTCTATCGGCGCAGCCGTGAACTGATCATGGCGCACGAGGACAAGAGCTATCCCGGCGCCCTGATCGCATCGCTCAGCATCCCTTGGGGCGAGGTCAAGGGCGACGAGGATTTGGGCGGGTATCACCTGGTCTGGACGCGCGACATGGTCAACAGCGCGACCGGATTGCTCGCGGCCGGCGACCGCTCGACACCGCTGCGCGCACTCATCTACCTGGCCTGCTCCCAGCATGAAGACGGCGGCTTCGCGCAAAATTTCTGGGTTGACGGCGAACCCTATTGGAACGGTATCCAACTCGACGAAGTGGCCTTCCCGATCATGCTCGCTTGGCGCCTCCACCTGGAAGGTGCGCTGGCCGACTTCGACCCATATCCGATGGTGCGGCGGGCGGCGCGCTACCTCATCGCCCACGGCCCGGCGACGCCGCAGGAGCGCTGGGAGGAAAACAGCGGGTACTCGCCCTCGACCCTGGCAAGCAATATCGCCGGACTGATTTGCGCGGCTAACTTTGCCCATCTGCGCGGCGACGAAGCGAGCGCTCGCTATCTCACCGAGTACGCCGATTTCCTCGAAACCTACGTCGAGGCCTGGACCGTCACCAACGCCGGCGAGCTGGTCCCGGGCATCCCCCGTCACTACATCCGCATCACACCCGAGGACCCGGGCAATTTCGTACCGCACGAAGATCCCGACCACAGCATAATCGGCATCAAAAACTGCGCGCCCGGTGCCCGATCGGATTTTCCGGCGCGGGACATTGTCGATGCCGGCTTTCTTGAGCTGGTCCGCTATGGTATCCGCAAGGGCGGCGATCCGTTGATCGAGGATTCGCTGCGTGTCATCGACGCAACGCTCAAGACCGACTTCCCCGGCGGTCCATGCTGGCGCCGCTACAATCACGACGGCTACGGCCAGCGCGACGACGGCGGCCCGTTCGTCGGATGGGGCGTGGGACGTCCATGGCCGTTGCTCACGGGCGAACGCGGACACTACGAACTCGCGGCCGGCCGCGACGCTACACCCTATCTGCGGGCGATGGAAAATCTCGCCACCGCCACCCGCTTACTGCCCGAGCAAATCTGGGACGCTCCCGATAATCCGCAGGCCCATCTCGCCTTCGGCAAACCGACCGGCGCCGCAATGCCGCTGATGTGGGCCCATGCCGAGTACATCAAGCTCCTGCGATCGGTCGCCGATGGCCGCGTCTTCGACCTCATTCCCGAAGTCGCGGACCGCTATCTCAATCATCGCGGTCGCCGCGATCTCAATGTCTGGAAGCTCAACCGCCAGTTTCAGTCGATCACAGCCGGCTGCGTGCTGCGCATCCAGGAGCCGCGTGCGTTCACGCTCCATTGGAGCAACGACGAATGGAAAACCCCCATCGATACCGCGTCGCAAACCACCGCGGTCGGCATCCATTTCGCCGATGTCCCGACGGCGCCGGGCGCCCGCGCCCCCCTGCGCTTCACCTTTCTATGGCTCGATGACAACCGCTGGGAGGGCCGCGACTATAAGGTCGAGGTGCGCGCGGCCTGACCTCATGCACCGGAACTTCAACTCACTTCGCCCTTGGATTACGCATGCGCTTAAGCGTCACGCGCGTGCCCTTCAATCACGCGACGCGGCGAATCGAGAACTGCGCAGTGAGCCCATCGATTAACCCATGCACCTCCGCGGACGACTCTGGCGCGAAGTAGAGTCGCAGATAATGCTGCGCGGGATCCTCGGTACGCAACGTCGCCAGGTTATCGTAGGATTCGATGATCGCCTTGAACAGCGCGATAAGCCGCGGCGGAATCCAGATCAGCATCGTCGCCATCGCGGCCTGCGGCGAGTTCATCGGCGGCGTATCCATCGGGATATTCATAAGTTACCGGGCCTGAGCATCGCGTGATCCAACGTCAGGTTTCATCATTGCCCAGCGCGGATACTCGTCGCATATGGACTATGCAGTCCACCAGCCCTAGATTCTAGCCGATGAAGCTGCCGCGTTTGATCTTCGTCACCGGCAAGGGCGGCACGGGCAAGAGCACCGTCGCGGCTTCCTTGGCGACCGCGCTGGCACCGCGGCGGCCGACCACGCTCGCGGACCTCGAGGGGCGCCAGTCGGCAATGCGGCTGCTCGGCGCGAATGTGATCGACGCCGACGCCGCGGCTATCCCGGCAAATTCCCGGACGGATACTACGGATGCTGACGTCGCGCTCGACTTCCTCACGATCACGCCGCAGGGCGAGCTTGAGGCCTTCATTCAGCGCATCGTGCCGCTGCGCGCGGTCTCGCGGCGCATGCTGCGAAGCCGCACCTTCGGCTATGTGACCGCCGCGCTGCCCGGGCTGGAGGCTTTCCTGATGCTCGAGCGGCTGCGTCAGCTCGGCGGTAACGCCGCACTGAACGACCGCTTCGCCGTGATCGACGCGCCCGCGACCGGCCATGCGCTGGAACTGCTCGCAGTCGCCAAAGGCATTCGCAACCTTGCACCCACCGGTACGCTCAATCGGCTCTCGAGTGGGGTCGAAGAATTTCTGTTCGATCGAAATCGCTTCGGCGTGCTGCTGACGGTGCTGCCCGAAGAACTCGCCCTGCGCGAGGCGCTCGAAGCCGCGGTGGCATTGCGCGACCGGCTTGGCATCGAATGCGTCGGCGCGGTTCTCAATTGCGTTCCGCCAACGCTGTTCATGCCGGCGGAAATCGCGAAACTGCGCCGCTTGGAGGCCCACGCGCTCCTCGCCGAACGCCGCAACGCACAAGCGGAGTTCGCACGTCACGCGCGGCGCGAACTCGAGCGCGCCGCCATCGCAGTCGCGGAACTGCCGATGCTCTACCAGGCGACGCTCGGTGCGCACGAGGTGGCAACGCTTAGCCGCCGGCTCGCCACGGAGATGCTACCTCGATGAAGCCGGCGCAAACGCTCGAACTCGGCGACCGGCGGCTCCTCATTTGTCTGGGGCCTGGTGGCGTCGGCAAGACCACGTTGAGCGCTGCACTCGCGCTCAACGCCGCAATCGGCGGCCGCACCGTCGACGTCATGACGGTCGATCCCGCGCCACGCCTGCTCGACGCGCTCGGCCTCACCGCCGGTGACTCTTCGATACAGACGGTGGCGCTGGCCGGACTTGGGGCACCGCGCGGCTCCCGCCTGCGCGCGCTCAAGCTCGATCCCAAGGCTACTTTCGATTTGCTGATTGAGCGCCACGCGCCGTCGGCTGCCGCGCGCGACGCGATCCTCGCCAACCGCATCTACCGCAATCTCTCGACTGCGCTGGCCGGCGTCGCCGACTACATGGCGATGGAGCAGTTGCTCGAATTGCATCGCGATACCTCGACCGGCCTGATCGTGCTGGATACGCCACCCGCGCGCGAAGCGATCGATTTCCTCGACGCGCCGCGCCGGATGCTCGAGCTGCTCGGCTCGCGCGCGGTTACCCTCCTCAGCGCAGGCCGCTCGGCCTTGCGCAGCCGCTTCTCGATCCTCGATGTAGCGGCGCGCGCCGTGCTGTCGGCCTTTGATCGCCTGACCGGACTCCATCTGCTGGGCGACGTGCAGGCCTTCGTCGGCAGCTTCGACGGCATGTACGCGGGCTTCGCGGATCGTGCCGCGCAGGCGCAGGCGCTCATTCGCGACGACCAGACCTTCGTGGTGCTGGTGACCACGGCTGAAACCGAACGCATCGATCAGGCGATCGAATTTATCGAGGCGCTCACGCAGTTGGGCCTCAAACTGGGCGCCGTCGCGGTCAATCGCCTGACGGCGCCCCTGCCCAATGAAGCGGCGATCGCGGGCGCGGGCCTTCCCGCCGCATTGAAGCGCAAGCTCAAACGTAATCTCGACGACTTCTCAGCACTTCAGCAGCGCGAAACCTCCGCGCTCGCTCGATTGCGCAAGAACGTGCCCGCTAGCACCCGCCTGATCGCCGCGCCCGACCTCGGACGCGAACCGCGCACGCTCGCCGATCTCGCCGAAATCGCCAGCGCCCTATATGAGCTATCTGCGTAGGCGCCCACAAGGTTTCGACGATCCCGTCGAAATCGCGCGCAATCTTCGCGAGCTCTCCGGATAGCCGAATGGGTTAAACCGTTCTGAGCGCGGGTGAAGCCTCGCCTGTCATTCCAGGCCGCGCTGCGAAGAATCCTGGCTTCCTTAGGGCGAAGGCCCGCATCTTTACCAAAGGAAAGTCCAGTCCGAAAAATCGGGTCAAGACTGTTGGGCTGCTCAGTCCAAAAAGTCAGGTCAAGACTGTTGAGCTGCTCGTCGATCCATAACCTCTTTAGTAAAGGGAAGTCTGAAACCTCGTGAGGTTTCAGTGTCCTGAAAAAATCAAGTTTCGGGTTCCTCAACCACGCTCCCCATCCTCTTTTTCTCTAAGCGAGGCACGTTTACAAATTACCCTCTTAGGATAGGATTAACCGCGATGTTACGTTTCCTCACAGCCGGCGAATCGCACGGGCCCGAACTGGTAGCGGTGATCGAAGGCGCGCCGGCCGGTTTCGAGATTGATATCGCGCGCATCAACCACGACCTCGCGCGCCGCCAAAAGGGCTATGGACGCGGCGGCCGGATGCTTATCGAGAAGGACGAGGCGCGCATCGTTTCCGGCGTCCGCTTCGGCCGTACGATGGGCAGCCCGGTCACCTTTATCGTCGAAAACCGTGACTTCAAGAACTGGGAAAAACGCATGTCGATCGACCCTCGCGACCGCGGCGAGGCCAAGGTCGTTACGCGTCCGCGTCCCGGCCATGCGGACCTTGCCGGCGTGCTCAAGTACAATCTGGAGGACATCCGCGATGTCCTCGAACGCGCCTCGGCGCGGGAGACCACCGCACGCGTTGCCATCGGAGCGTTCGCCCGTCAGTTACTCGCGCCGTTCGGCGTTCAGGTGCTGGGCTACGTCGTCAGCATCGGTTCCGTTGAGGCCGCGGTACCGCCTGCGATGCCGATCGAAGAATTGACCCGCATCACCGAGGAATCGCAGGTGCGCGTCGCCGATGTTCAAGCCGAGTCGGCGATGATCGCGGAGATCGACGACTGCAAAAAGGAAGGCGACACCCTCGGCGGCATCGTCGAAGTGATCGCGGTCGGATTACCGACCGGTCTCGGCAGCCATGTCCAATGGGATCGCAAGCTCGATGGACGCCTCGCCCACGCGCTCCTCAGTCTGCAGGCGGTCAAAGGCGTCGAGGTCGGCATCGGCTTCAAAGCCGCGCGCGTGCGCGGATCGCAACTCCATGACGAAATCGGCTATGACCGCGAGTTGCGCCACTTCACCCGCCACTCGAACAACTCCGGCGGCACCGAGGGCGGCATGTCGACCGGCGAGCCGTTGCGCGTGCGCGTAGCCTTTAAGCCGCTCTCGACCCTGATGCGCCCGCTCAAGTCGGCCGATATCAAGTCCAAGGCCGAGGCCGTGGGCGCGATCGAGCGTTCCGATGTCTGCGCGATTCCGGCCGCCGCGGTGATCGCGGAAACCGTCGTCGCCTTCGAGCTCGCCAACGCTTTTCTGGAAAAGTTTGGCGGCGATTCGCTCACCGAGATCACGCGCAATTACCAAGGCTACCTCGCACAAGTGCGCGATTTCTGAGCGCCGTCGCATAACCCCATGGCACCGAAGCTGATCCTCACGGGCTTCATGGCCACCGGCAAGAGCGCGGTCGCGCGCGCTATCGCGCGGCGGCTCGGATGGCGCCTGATCGATTGCGACGAGCGCATCGTCGCCCGCGCCGGAAGTTCGATCCGTGAAATTTTTCGCACTCACGGCGAAGCCCGCTTCCGCACCATCGAGCGCGATCTGATCGCGGAGATTGCGGCCGAACGGCGCCGCTGCCCGCAATGTGGCAATCCGCTGCCGGCGGTGATCGCGACCGGCGGCGGCGCGATCCTCGACGCGCGAAATTTTGCCGTGCTCAGCCGCTGCGGTATCGTCGTATGCCTCGCCGCGCGGCCCGAGGTAATCGCGCGCCGTGCCGGTCCGCACGCAGCGTCGCGCCCGCTCCTCGCGGCGGGCGGCAAGCCGCTTCGCGAACGCATCGCAGAGCTGATCGAGGCCCGCCGCGAAGCGTACGCGCGTGCCGCTGTCACGATCGACACATCCGATATCTCAGTCGAGGAGGCCGCCGACGCTGCCATCGCGGGGTTTGCGGAGTACGCCATAAAATCATGGACAGCTTCCGCGTAGAACTCGGCGCCAACGCTCATCCGGTGCACGTCGGCGTCGGCATCCTCGACCGGCTCGGCGAGCTTGCGCTCGCAGCCGGACTCAAGCCGGGGCGCGCCGCTTTCATTACCGATTCCAACGTCGCACGCCTCTATGGTGCCCGCGCGCAAACCGCGATGGCCGCAGCAGGCTTCGACGCGACCACGATCGAGGTCGCTGCGGGCGAGGCCAGCAAGTCAATTGCAACGCTCGATCAGGTCTACGACCGCCTGGTCGCGGCGCAGCTCGATCGTTCGAGCGCGATCTTTGCCCTCGGCGGCGGGGTGGTCGGCGATCTCGCCGGCTTTGCCGCCGCCACTTACCTGCGCGGTCTGGCCGTGGTCCAGATTCCCACCACCATGACGGCGCAGGTCGATTCGGCCCTCGGCGGCAAGACCGGTGTCAATCATCGCGCGGCCAAAAACCTGATTGGCGCATTTCATCAGCCCCGCCTGATCGTCGCCGACGTTGCCACGCTGGCGTCGCTGCCCGAACGCGAGTTTCGCGAGGGGCTCGCCGAAGTGATCAAGTACGGCGCCATCATGGACGCCCCGATGGTCGCCGCGCTCGAAACCGCGATGCCCGCGATTCTCGCGCGCGATCCCGCACACCTCGAGCGGATCGTCGACCAGTCGTTGCGGCACAAGGCCGCGGTGGTCGCGAGCGACGAGCGCGAAGGCGGCCTGCGCAAGATTCTTAATTTCGGCCACACCATCGGCCACGCGCTGGAAGCCTCGGCCGGCTACGGCAGCTACTTCCACGGTGAGGCGGTGGCCATCGGGATGGTCGCGGCGGCCGGGCTTTCCTGCGCCTTCGCGGGCCTGAATGCGGACGAGGCGGATCGCCTGGTGCGGCTAATCGAGGCGGCCGGCCTGCCGACGCAGATGCCCCCCGCCTGGCGCGGTCAAGACCCCGATAAAGACCCACATTCGAGCGTCGCGAGCGATCAAGGCACCCGCAAAGACCTCAGTGAAAACATTAGTGAGGTATTCGAGCGAGCGCTCAAACTCGACAAGAAGCGCACTGGCGAAGGCATCGAGTTCGTCCTCATCGATCGCCTCGGCCACGCTTTGACGCGCAAGCTCGCCTTCGACGAAATCGTCGCGCACCTGCCCTGATCCGGCGTCCTTCCGGCTTCCCTCAGTCGCCGTCCTGGCTCGTCTGAATCGCCGGCCTGCGGCTCGCCCCTCAGCCCCTGGCCTGAACTGGCGCTCTTCGGCGTACCTTAGGATGCGCCCTCGCTTCACCTGAGTGGGCGCTCTCCGCTCGCAGTCTCCGTTTGCGCATTACTTAACCACCTACCCCGAGCATCGCGAACAGTCCGAAAAATCGGGTCAAGACTGTTGGCCTGCTCGTCAATCATCGAAAAAAGTGATGTCAACGATGAAACCCTTGGCGATTTTGTTGCAATAGACAGTCAGCCAGAAAACTGCTACGTTTTTCGCTGTGGAGATAATAACGACAATCCCGCGGCGGGTAGAAGCGCACCTAATCAGCGAGGTGCGTCGTGAGCCTCGCAATCCGGCTGGGACCGGAGCATAAAACTATCGTGCGCGTCGTGTATTCAGATGAATCGGGTACGGGAGGCGATTGCAAAAAGGAGCCCGTCACCGTGGTTACTGCCATGATGCTGAATATGGACAGTCAATGGCGTCCAGTGCATGACGCGGTTGAATCTGCGATTGACGTGGCTTTTGAGGGCGCATCTCCGCCAAAAGACTTTAAGTTAAAAGGGCGCGTTTTATATAAAGCGCTAGAGCGGGGGAAAAGTCCTTATCTGTCAGTTTACGAGCGGCTCCTTCGATTGTTGCTGGTAATCCCAAGGCGAAATCTCGTCCCCGTCTGGTACGGCGCAGTAGATTTGGCAGGGTTCAAATTCCAAATGCGCGCCTTCCGGCAGAAAGCAGCGTATAGCGATCCACATCGTCCATTTAAAATTGCCCTAGAAGAATGCATGACTAGAATCGATACATATATTCATGCGGATCGACCCGATGAACAAGTTATGTGGATTCATGACATGGGGACTTTAAACGATCCCGCAAATAGAACCCTTCAAGGGCTCAGATGGCTAAGAAAAGAAGCGGAGTCAGTAGTATTCGAAAATCTTGGCGTTCCCTTGGCGGAGCCTAATGACTCACATATCGCGGATTCGATCTATTTCGGGAATGATGAGGAATCGCGACTTCTACAATTAGTGGATGTATGCTGCTCGACAATTACCCGCGCCTTACGCTTCGATCCAATCGTCTATCCCTTTTATGAGATTCTTCGCGGGCAGATTCAAAATGATGGGGTTCGTCCAACCTATGAAAATGCCGAACGATGGATTGCGAGCGCGCGGGCGTACTACGCTAAGAAACGACAAGTTCGCAAGTAAGGTTTAGCTCGGCTGTACAAATTCAAGCCGTACAAAAAAGGACGGACTATCTTCTGGGTCGCGGATTAACGAACGTAACGCCATAGCCAGGCCGTCCAACGCGAGGAAGTCCGGGCGACCGCGAGTGTCAACCTCTCCTTGCAGTTTGGGCAAGACAAGCCATCCCCCAATTGCAACGTCCTTGGCGCAAAGGACATCGTGGTGTGGCACTTGGCACACTCTACTTGGATCGCCTTCACGTCCGATGGTTCAAAATAGATATGGTTTGCGATAGTCATTTCTTCACTTGGTGCGGCTCAATCGCCTTGTCTAGCGCCTCATCGAATTTCCTCAGGTCAAAGTTTCGCAATTCCTCTCGCAGTTTTTCGTCGGATTCGCGCTGCTTTTCGCTGAGCGGCTTTTTCTTCTTCGGTGCGTTCATCAGGACGGAATTTTAGCGCCCCGACGGTGACTCCGCTACTGGTCGCACGTTTCCACTAAATTAGCGAAAGCGTCTGGATTATTCCGGTTATTGTGCCGATACGAAAACTCGTTCAAATACAAGGGCAAATAGTCCTTAGAGACCTTGTGGTAAGTCCCGACAACACCGCGCTTCAAGAGCGACCAGAACGATTCGATGTTGTTGGTATGGACGTTCCCGCGGACGTACTCGCCCTTTTTGTGCTGGATCGATTGGTGCGGATAGAAGTGCTTCAAATCGGTATAGCCGACATATTCATCAGTTGCGATCAGCGAGACCTTATCCGAGACGGTCTTTTCAACGAACAGGCTCAAGGTGTCCGCGCTGGTATTCTCGATTACCTCACAGACGATGTTGCCCTTGCGAGCAATTGCTCCGATGACAGTCATTTTGCCGGTGTTGGCAGCGCCCCCACCGTGGTACTTGGCGCGCACATTCGCATGACGATTCTTCTGCTTACCGCCGATGAAAGTTTCGTCCACCTCGACAGCCCCGCTCATCGGGAACATCTCGCCGTGCATCGCAGCACGCCAGCGGTGACAGATATACCAAGCGGTGCGCCAGTCAGTGCCGGAATTCTCACCGAACATCACACGGCGGACCTGTAGCGAGCTGATGCCTTTTTTGGCGGTCAGCATCAGATATCCGACCTTGAACCAGATTCGTAGCGAGACTTTGGTGTCCTGAAAGATCGTGCCGCTAGTCACCGAGAAGCGATAGCCCTTGCGGCCACCACAATCGGCATTGCAACAGGTCCAGCGGAAAGGAGTCTTGAGCGCGTAAACCCGCTCCTTGCGCTGGCAGCGAGGGCAATGCACGCCATTCGGCCAACGACGCTGGACGATGTACGCTTTGCAGGCTTCATCGGTCGGAAAGTCTCTATCAAATTGTTCAAAGGACTGCATAACCAGAGATATTAGCTCAGATTGTGATGACTGTCAATATCAACAAAATCGCCAAACTCTTCTTTGATCAGGTTTCGAAGAAGCGGCGCGGATTGTCGACCATCATTGCATTGATCTTCTTCTCGCCGACGCCGGCTTCCTTCAACGCCGGGATGATGTTCTTGAAGATGTGCGTCGGATTCCAGTTCTTGATTCCCTCGCGCGTCTTCGCGTCCATCTCGGGCAGCCCCATACCCTTCCAGCAGGCCACCGAGTCGTGCGACAGCACGATCTGCTTTTCAAAGCCGATGCCGGCCAGCCCAATCAGCGCGGCCATGCGCAGTCGGTCCGGATGAACGAAATCCAGACCGAAGCGATCGAAGCCGAGGTAGCATCCGCGGTCGAGCATGTCGGTGTGGTACTCCAGGTCGGACGAGCCGCAGCTATGGCCGATGATCACGTGCGCGAGGTCCACGCCCTCTTCGACGAAGATGTCGAGCTGCTCGCGGCCCATCGTACCCTCTTCAGTATGGGTCGTGATCGGGACGCCGGTCTTCTTCGATGCGCGCGCTGCCGCCCGCAGGCACTTTTGCTCGTACTCGCTGATCTTGTCCTTGCCGGTCGCGCACTTGATGATGCCGGCTTTGATGCCGGTCTCGCCAACGCCCTCGGTGATCTCGGCAATATAGAGGCCCGCAATTTCGTCGACGGAACGCTGGCGGAAGTAGGCGGTGTTGCCGAGGTCTTCCTTGTAGAGGCCGGTCGCGCCAATTACATTGACGCCGCTGGCGTCGGCGACATCGGCCATGAACACAATATCGCGCCCAATGTCGTTGGGACACGGATCGACGAAGGTGCCGAGTCCAAGGTCCTTGAGCTCCTTGAGCCGTTCGACTGCCTGTTTGAGCGCAGTCTTGCGGTCGAAGCGCGGGGCCGTGCAATCGAGCTCCCATCCGGCCCATCCAATCAGCAGATGTTCGTGCATCAGGGTGGTTCCGAGCTTGTCGGCATTGACGCTTCCGGTGACGGTGTTAATCGATTTCATCGGCATGCTTCGCTCCTTAGGCGCGTGATAGGCCGCTCGCGAAAGTCTTCCGCGGCGCGCGCATATCACGTCCGCTCGTGACGGCGACGGGTGCGTGTTTGCGACGTCCGCAGGTGTATTGCGCCAACCTAGCGCCGCCCCGTCCGCCCGTCAAACCCCACACGCGCTCGCTAAATAGGGCTTGAAATCGAGCTAACAACGTCACTCAATGAGCGCTGGCATCGTGTAAACTTCTCATTTCCTGAAACCTCATTCAGGTTTCAGACTTCCCATTTGTAAGATGCGGGCTCCGCCCTGCTACAAATCGAGTGAGATAATGAGTTGGTCCAGCCGCAGGTCTGAGATCACATGCCGGGCGGGAAAGCCGTCATCGCTGGTATCCATGATCGCATGCCGTGGTGAATGGTCGTCGCTGCGAGCCGGTGAAAACCGCCGAGAGTGGCGAGTAAGACGATGAACGAGTTGAACCAAAGAGCGTACATCGGACTCCTCAGTTTTCTGATCATCCTGGCGCTGTTACTCTTCCTTCCAGCGTGGACCCTCGCTTACTGGCAGGCGTGGATTTTCCTGACCGTATTCTCCGCATCGACGCTGGCGATCACTACCTACCTGATGAAGAACGATCCGAAGCTCCTGGAGCAACGAATGCATGCGGGCCCGGTCGCCGAGCAGGAGAAGAGCCAACAGATGATACAGGCGCTCGCGATGATCGCATTCATCGCGGTGATCGTATTTCCCGTAGTTGATCATCGTTGCGCATGGTCGACGGTTCCGGCGCCGGTAGTCCTAGCAGGAGATATCCTGGTCGCGCTCGGCTTCCTTCTGATCTTCTTCGTGTTCAAAGCAAACACTTATGCCTCGTCGATTATCGAAGTAGGTACTGAGCAGACCATCGTAACGACAGGACCATATGCGCTCGTGCGTCATCCGATGTATATCGGAGCCCTCGTCATGCTTTTCGGCGTACCGCTCGCGCTTGGGACGTGGTGGGGACTGTTCACGATCATTCCGATGACAATTTTGCTCGTATGGAGACTTCTCAACGAGGAGAGATTCCTGGCCAAGAACCTTGCCGGCTATTCAGAGTATCGAAACAAAGTGAGATACCGCTTGCTCCCATTCATTTGGTAGCCATCACCAGTCCCTTGAAACCTCATGCAGGTTTCAAGCAGCCCAACAGTCTTGACCCGATTTTTCGGACTGAGCAGCCCAACCGTCTTGACCCGACTTTTGGGACTGGACTTGCCCGGTTATAAGATGCGGGCTTCGCCCTGCCGAAACTAGAGTGAGATACTAAGTTGGTCCAGCGGCCGGTCCGCGATCATATGCTGTGACTGTGAATGGGCTCTTCGATGTCTAGCGAGATCGATGGTCTGTTACGTCGAGCGGCTATTGCGGGGAGGGCGGAGGAGAGGGTTCGAGCCAGGAGAGCAGCAGGATGAGGGCGACGCCGACCGTGATCGCGGAGTCGGCGACGTTGAAGATCGGATAGCTGAACGATGCGTGATGGAAATAGATGAAGTCGGTGACCAGTCCGCGCGCAATCCGATCGATCAGATTGCCGATAGTGCCTCCGAGGATCAGGGCGAAGGCGATCGAGTATGATGCAGTAGTAGTTCGGCGCACCATCAGGGCGCACAGGACGACCATCGCAACGATCGAGAGCGCGACGAAGAACACGCTGCGAAAGCCGGGGGGCATCGTCGCGAACAGGCTGAAGGCGGCGCCAGGATTCAATGTGTAGGTGAGATCGAGCCAATGCGGGATGATCGGACGCGACTGGTAGATATGGAAATTCGATCTGACGTAGAGCTTGCTCCATTGATCGAGCGCGAGTACCGGCGCCGTGACGAGGGCGAACGGTGCCAGCAAGTGCAACCATGATCGTGGACGCGCGGGCGCGCCTACCGAGACCGTAGCTACTCCGCTAGCCACCTGTCAGCTCCGCACTGCGACGTGGTGGAAGTGCCGACCGACACGGAAATCCGCAGCGCCGGGAATGGCTGCCTCTTCTAGGCGGTCGAGGAACCGTGGTGTGGTCAATGCGGTAGCCACTAGTCAGGTCTGTACAACCGCGCGGCATCGCGGATCGAGATCGCCATCACCTTCGAAGTACTTCCAGCAGCGCTGACACTTGCGCCCCAGCGCCTTACGCCCGACCATCACCAGCGGCGGCTGTGCGGCGACGTGGCCGAAGTAGCCGTCGGCGCGGAAGTCCTCATTGCCATTCGCGATGCCCTTGAAGTTGGCGGCTTCGATATCGCCCATTAGCGCGACATCCGAGACGATGAAGAGATCCTTCAATTGATCGCGATGGTCGCGCAATCTCGCGGAGAGCCCGGCGAAATCTGACGAGGCCGGCCCGATTTCAAGTTGGGCTTCGAGCGGCGCGCCGATTTCGCCCGCCTGGCGCATCGCTTCGAGCAGCTTCATGGCCTCGCCGCGGACCTGCAAAAGCCGTTGCCAAATTGCTTCAAGATCGGTGTCGGCGAAGCGTGCGTCCGGCGGATGCAGCGTCAACAGATGGATGCTCTCGGCGGTCTTGCCCGGCACGTGTCCATAGACTTCGTCGGCGGTGAACGGAATCAGCGGCGCGAGCATGCGCAGGAGCGTGTCGAGCATCAGGTAGAGCGCGGTCTGTGCGGAGCGGCGCTCGCGCGAATTGGCCGCGTCGCAGTAGAGCCGGTCGCGCGCAACATCTATATAGAGCGAACTCAGATCGACCACGATGAAATTCAGCAGCGCGTGATAGGCGGCCTGAAAGTCGAAGGCTTCGTAGGCGTGGAGCACCTCGGCCTTGAGCCGCTCAGTGCGCGCCATGATGTAGCGATCGAACTCGAGCATCGCGGCCGGTTCGACGGCGTCGCGCGCGGGATCGAAGTCGTAGAGATTGCCGAGCATGTAGCGGCAGGTGTTGCGAATCTTGCGATACGACTCCGAGACCGCGGTGTAGATAGTGTTGCCGAGCGCGATTTCGGTGGTGTAGTCGAGCGACGCATAGACCAGCCGCAGGACGTCAGCGCCGATCCGATTGACCGCGTCGGTCGCGTCCTCGGAATTGCCGAGCGACTTCGACATCTTGCGGCCCTGCTCGTCGACGGTCAGGCCGTGGCTGATGACACTGCGAAACGGCGCGTGGCCGCGTTCGGCAACGGCGCAGGCGAGCGACGATCCGAACCATCCGCGGGCCTGCTCGACGGCTTCGAGATAGGCATCGGCTGGCCATGCGAGTTCAGGCCGCTGACCCAGCACCGCCGCCTGCGACGAGCCCGAGTCGAACCAGACGTCGAGCACGTCCTCTTCTTTTTGAAATATGTCTTGACCTTTGACGGCTTCGCGGCCGCACTGCTCGCACTTCAAGGCGTCACCCGTAAAGTCGCTGGCAGGGCGAATGAACCATGCGTCGGAGCCTTCACTCGCGAAGATGCGCTCGGCCTCCTGCATGACCTGGTCGTAGAGGCCCACGTGGCCGCAGGCTTTGCATCGGAGCGCGGGAATCGGCACGCCCCAGGCGCGTTGGCGTGAGAGGCACCAATCGGGGCGGGTCTCGGTCATGTTGCGGATACGGTCGCGCGACCAACCTGGAATCCATTTCACGCCGTCGATTTCCGCAATGATGCGCGCGCGCAGGCCGTCGTGATCGATGTTCATGAACCATTGTTCGGCGGCGAGGAAAATCAGCGGATTCTTACATCGCCAGCAATGCGGGTAGCTGTGCGAGAACTTCTGCGTATGGAGCAGCGCGCCGATTTGGCGCAATTTATCGACGATCGAATCGTTGGCCTTGAAGACATTTTGTCCCGCCCATTCGCCGGCTTCGGCCGTGAACACGCCGCCGGTATCGACCGGTGTGAAGGGCTTCAGTCCGTATTGCGCGCCGACCACAAAATCCTCGTAGCCGTGACCGGGAGCAGTATGCACCAGGCCGGTGCCGGCGTCGGCGGTGACGTGATCGGCGAACATCAGCTTGCCGTCACGCGCGATGAAGGGGTGGCGGAAGATGTCGCGGCCGTCGAGGTCTTTGAGGGCGTCGCGGCTAAGCGCGATACGTTTATCGACGGTGAGAGAACATTCTTGCGCGACCGCATCGGCGAGGCGTTCAGCGACGATGTAGTAGCGATCGCCGACCTTCAGCGCGACGTAATCGAAGGCCGCGTTGAGGCTGATGCCGAGGTTGGCGGGCAGCGTCCACGGGGTCGTCGTCCAGATGACGGCGGCGAGTTTCCCAGCCTGATGTGCGGCAGCCAGTTCCGCTCCATCAGCCGGATCTGACGATAGTGCGGCCGCGTCCGTAGCCTGCGAATTTAGCGCAAAGGCGACGTAAATCGACGGCGAGACGTGGTCGCGATATTCGACTTCGGCCTCGGCCAGCGCCGTGCGATCGGCGAAGCACCAATGTACCGGGCGCAATCCGCGATAGACGTAGCCGCCCGCGACGAGATTACGCAGGACGCCGATTTCGGCTGCGTCGTATGCGGGATCCATCGTGATGTAGGGCTTGAACCAGTCGCCGATGCAACCCAGGCGCATGAAGTCCTTGCGCTGCAAGTCGATCCATTTTTCGGCTTCGGCATGACACAGGCGGCGCAATTCGAGCTTGCTGAGTGTGCGCGCCTTGCTGCCCAGGTCTTTCGAGACCTTGAACTCGATCGGCATGCCGTGGCAGTCCCATCCGGGGACGAAGGGCGTGCGATACCCCATCATCGAGCGCGATCGCACGACGAAGTCCTTGAGTATCTTGTTCAACGCCGTGCCCATGTGAACGCGTCCGTTCGCATAGGGAGGGCCGTCGTGGAGGATCCACGTAGCCGCGCCGGCGCGCGCCGCGAGGATGCGGCCATAGAGGTCGCTGCCGTTCCAACGCGCGAGCATCTCGGGTTCCCGCTTGGGCAGGTTCGCCTTCATCGGGAAATCGGTCTTGGGGAGCTTGAGCGTTGCTTTGTAGTCGGTCTCAGCCACGGGTGCGATAGCCGCCGGCGCTTTTTACCGCGCGGCGATTCAACTCCTTATGGGTGTCCACGTTCATGTTATGCGCCTTCGCATATTGCCCGCATGCGCGATTGCATTACGTGCGCGTTCGCCACGTCCACGATGTCGTGCGCGATTTCAAAGGCAAAAGTCTAGCACAGGATAGCGGATTAATTCGCGCCCGCGCGAGGGCGCCGACATCGACGCGATACATCATCAGGAGAGGCCGCCGCCGAACCGGGCGGCGAGCCAAATCGTGACCACGATGCCGATCAGGACGCCGAGCGTCGCCAGGGTGCCGAGCACGATCGCACCCAGCGCGCGCCATGCGGAAAAGTGATTAACCTCGCCTAGGCATTTCAGGGAAAGCACGAAGACCCAGATTCCGACGATCGTTTCGATCAGAGTGAGCGGGGAGACCACGCCTGACATGGACGGCCTATACAGTCCGAGCGCCGTCACGATTATGATCACGACCTCGAGATAGAGGCCAGGGACCTGCGACCATGCCAGTGCCGCGCGGACTTCGACCGCGTCAGCGGTGCCGCCGAGGATAAGGCTCGCCCATCGGTAGAGCGCGGCGCCTCCATAGAGGGTCACAATGCTGATCAAGCCGAAGATAATCGCAGCGATCGCGACGCCGATCGGGCCTAAGTGCGGCAAGTGCGGAAGGTCGGGCGGGTAGTCGATCGTAGCGACCGCGACCTGGGCGTCGAGCGCGGCCAGCGCCCCCGCCATCCACGCGATTGCGAGCACAAACTTCTTCGGGTCGGTCGCAACAATCCGGCGTATCGTCGGACGCGGTCGATACCATATTGTAATCCAGGAATCGACCCAGACGTCGCCAGCCGCTACATCCACCATCGCGATTCATTGCTCCGCATCATTGCTCCGCGCTTCGAGACGGCGCGATCGGCGAAGTACCTTGGCGAAGAACCTCAGCCTGACCCGCCTGCCTAATAGATTATCTGGGCCGCAGCTCAATTCGGGCGACACAGCAGCATGAAAGGATATCTGCACGTCGATCGAGTATATAGTGGATAATCTGACGATTTCGGCGAGCGGCACAGGCCGCGAAAGGTCGTGCGATTTGAGCGGTGGCGGAGCTTTAAGCGGACTCAGAGTCCTCGACTTGAGCAACTATCGCGGCCAGTTATGTGGGCGCCTGCTGGCCGATATGGGCGCGGACGTGATCAAGGTCGAGCCGCCCGGCGGCGACGAGGCGCGAAGGATTGGCCCGTTCGCCGACGACCTGCCTCATCGCGATCGCAGCCTGTTCTTCTGGTTCTATAATCTCAACAAGCGATCGCTCACGCTCGACTTGCGCCATCCGCGTGGAATCGAGCTGTTGTTGCAATTGGCACGCGGTGCCGACCTGGTGATCGAGAGTTTTGCGCCTGGCACCATGAGTTCGATGGGACTTGGATGGGAGGCGCTGCACGCCGCGAATCCAGCACTGATCCTGCTTTCGATCGCGCCGTTCGGACAAGACGGGCCGTATCGCGACTTCGACGCCGACGACACCGTGCTCGCGGCGCTCGGCGGGATGCTCTACGTCAATGGCTGGCCGGGAAATGCGCCGGTGCGTCCATGGGGCCTGCAGGCGTATCATTCGTCGGCTTACTACGCCGCGGTCGCAACGATGTGTGCGCTGTTCGCACGCGATCGCGACGGCGCCGGCCAATGGATCGATCTCAGCATGCAGGAGGCGACGGCGGCCGCGGTCGAGCATGTAGCGGGAAGCTATTTTGGGGAAGGGCGAGTCGAGCCGCGCCGCGGCACACTCCATTGGAGCCGGTATTTTCGCGTCGGCAAATGCCGCGACGGCTACATCATGCATTGCTCGCTTGGCGACTGGACCTCGCTCATCCAATGGGTCGCCAGCGACGGCAAAGCGCAGGATCTCATCGCGCCGGAATGGCAGGACGTGCAGTATCGCGCCGTTCATGCCGAGCATCTGTTCGACGTACTCGACAATTGGGTGGCGGACTACGACCGTGACGAACTCCTCGAACGTGCGCAGACCTTGCGGCTACCCTATGCGACCGTGCGCAATCCCGAAGCGCTCTTTGACGACGAGCAGTTGCAGGCCCGCGGCTACTTCGTCGAGGTCGAGCATCCGGAATTGGGCCGCAAGTTTCGCTATCCGGGAGCGCCCTATGTCTTCAACGCGGTGTACCGCCGCCCGCCGCTGACGGGAGAACATACCGGCGAGATTCTGCGCGATGAACTCGGCCTCGATGCCGGCGAACTCGCGGCACTCGCCGCCGAAGGAATCATCTGACATGGCTGGAATTGGGGCCCGGCTGCCGCTGGAAGGCATCAGAGTGCTCGACTTCACCTGGGTCGTGGCGGGACCGGTCGCGACTCGAATCCTCGCAGACCATGGCGCGGAGGTGATCAAACTCGAACGCAAGCCCGGGCCGTTGGGATCGCGCCAGACCGGACTGCAGGGCGATCTGCATCGCGGCAAACGATCGATCGCGGTCAACATGGGCACGTCACGCGGCGTCGAGATCGCGCGTCGGCTTGCGGAGATCAGCGACATCGTAATCGACAATTTCTCGGCGCGGGTGATGCGCAGTTGGGGGATGGATTTCGCCGCCCTGAGCCAGCTCAAGCCCGACATCATCTGCCTGAGTATGTCGGGGCTGGGGCATACCGGCCCACGCTCGAACTACGTCAGCTATGGGCCGACGCTGCAGGCTCTCGCCGGATTCACGCTGCTAATGGCGGACCGCAAGGGCGAGCCCGCCGGCTACGGCTATTCATACGCCGACATGTCCGGTGGTTATACCGGCGCACTCGCGGCGCTGATGGCGCTATGGCATCGGCGGCGCACTGGCCGAGGACAATTTGTTGACCTGTCGCAATTCGAGGCGGTGGTCAGCGTCATCGGCCCGGCCCTGCTCGATATCTCGGTCAACAATCGCGTCCAGCCGGCGCCGGGATATCGATCGCAGGAACTGCCAGCCGCGCCGCATGGGGTCTACCGGTGCCGTCCGCGCGGCGATGATGACGACCGCTGGATCGCGATCGCCGCGAGATCGCAGGCGCAATGGGAGGGCTTTGTCCGCGCGATCGAATCGCCGCCGTGGACCTCCGACGCGAAGTTTCGTACGCTCTACCTGCGCATGTGCAACAGCGTCGAGCTCGACGCCCACGTCGCGCGTTGGGCTGCGGATCAGGTAGCGGAGTCTGCAATGGCGCGGCTTCAACAAGCGGGCGTCGCGGCGGGAGTGGTCGCCAATGGCGCCGATATCTGCGCCCACGATTCGCAATTGCAGGCGCGAAATTTCTGGGGCAGCGTGCCGCTGCCCGACGGCACAACCACGCACGTCACCGGTATCCCGATGAGGCTCTCGGCGACGCCGGGCGCGATTCGCACGCCGGCGCCGGTGATCGGCGAAGCCAACGATTACGTGCTCGGCGAGCTGCTCGGGATGAGCCGCGCGGAGCGCGACGCTCTGATCGCCGAAAAGGCCGTCTGGCCCTAACAATGCTCAGAAAAATCTGGACACGACACGTTCGCTATAAGACAAGAAGTCGTCAAGGAACAAAGAACTGTAGTTTCTTAGGAAACTGAAACCTCACGAGGTTTCAGACTTCCCTTTTGATGGGGCAATACATGATCGGTCTTTCGGCGATTATCGACGCGACCTTTTGTGATCAAGTGAGCACGCTTTTCTGAACAGGCGCGCGAAAGCCGATCGGCTAGCAGCCGAACACACTCTTGACTGATTTTCGGACTGATCGACTTCCTCCAATTGCCTTGCTCGGGCAGATGGTCACGCCCTCGCGTCCCGCTCTTCGCCCTCCCTCAAACTTCCGCTTACGCGCCCGCTAGAGGTCTCGACGTAATCGCGCGCAAGACCGCTTATCGCCCTTCTTTGTGGGAAGTTTGAAACCTTTCAAAGGTTTCAACTGCTTTTTTCCTGCGGCGATAGTGCGAGAGTTGCCCTTGCGCTCCACGCGGCAGTATTGTTCTACTGCTAGTAGCTTATCGCTGAGGTAGAGCCTCCGTGCGGCTCGGATGGACGGAATTTGCTCGCCAGCGTACTCTCCAGCGCGCTCTCCGGGGTTGACGCCTTCGCGGTCGAAGTTGAACTCGATATCAGCGCCGGCGTGCCGAGCTTCCGCATGGTCGGGTTGGCCGAGGGCGCGGTGCGCGAAGCCTTCGAGCGCATGAAGGCGGCGCTCCGCAACTCCGGCTTCGAATTCCCCAATCGCAGAATCACCGTCAATCTCGCCCCCGCCGACGTCCGCAAGGAGGGCTCCGCCTTCGACCTGCCGATGGCGTTGGGGGTGCTGGTGGCCAATGGTGTCGTGCAGAAGCGTACGCGGATGGGCGATTACGTGGTGCTCGGCGAGCTCGCGCTCGACGGCCGCGTCAAGGGAATCAAGGGTGCGCTGGCGAGCGCGATTCTGGCGCGATCGCGAGGACTGGCTGGCGTCGTGTTGCCGCGCGAGAACGCTGCCGAGGCCTCGGTCATCGGCGACAACGTGACGGTGCTCGGAGTCGATACGCTGCGTGAGGCGTTCGAGTTCTTCGAGGAGTTGCGCGAGATCCCGCCGACCCGCGTGGACCTCGGCCAGATGTTCGACTCCGCCAGTCGCTACGCCGTCGATTTCAGCGAGGTCAAGGGCCAGGAGCAGGCCAAACGCGCGCTCGAAGTCGCAGCGGCCGGTGGCCATAACGTATTGATGATCGGGCCGCCCGGCTCGGGCAAGACCATGTTGGCCAAACGCCTGCCGACGATCCTCCCCGCGATGACCTTCGAGGAGGCGATCGAGACCACCAAGGTCCATAGCGTGGTTGGCCTGCTCGACGGCCGCGCGCTGATTGCGACCCGCCCGTTCCGATCACCCCATCATACGATTTCCGATGCCGGCATGATTGGTGGCGGGTTGGTGCCGCGGCCCGGAGAGGTCAGCCTGGCTCATCATGGGGTACTGTTTCTCGACGAACTGCCGGAGTTCCGTAAGAACGTACTCGAAGTCCTGCGCCAGCCGCTCGAAGACAATCGCATCACGATTGCGCGCGTGCTCGGCACCGTGACCTTTCCCGCCAGCGTGATGCTGATTGCGGCGATGAACCCGTGTCCATGCGGCTTCTTCACCGACATGCAGCACGAATGCACCTGCTCGCCGATTACGATCCAGCGCTATCGATCGCGCATCTCGGGCCCGCTGCTCGACCGTATCGATATTCATATCGAGGTGCCTGCGGTGAAGTATAAGGAGCTGACCGACCGCAGCGAGGGCGAGCCGTCGATCGCGATTCGCGAACGGGTCAATCGGGCGCGCGGACTACAGCTCGAGCGCTTCAAGCAGACGGAGTTCTTCTCCAATGCGCAGATGGGCGCGCGAGAATTGCGCGATCATTGCCAGGTCGAGGCCGCGGGCGAGCGTTTGCTGGAACTCGCGATCAACCGGCTGGGGCTCAGCGCACGCGCCTATACGCGGATTCTCAAAGTCGCGCGAACGATCGCGGATCTCGATGGCGGCGGCCCGATTCAGGCCTTCCATCTAAGCGAGGCAATTCAGTACCGCTCGCTCGACCGCATCGCATTATGAGGACATCCGTGGGAGATAGGCGTCGAGCCAACTGCACGACAAATGACAGGCGCGGCGCCCGGGTAACGGCCTAATTCATGCTGTCTCTATCCTAATACAATGTGGTCAATGCTAGAATTTGGGATGTGCCGACCTATGCTGTAATAATTAGCGACATCACAAAAGCATCCCTGGCGTCTGAGCGTCTAAAAGAACATTTCGGCGAAAACGTCAGGGAGATCGCCACCAACGCTTGGTTGCTAAAAAGTTCGCACGTTTCGCAGGAAGTTAGTCGGATGGTTTCCCCGCGCGGTGAGGACGGTTCCGCGGACATTTCGCATGTTGTTTTTCTAGTAACGGGTTGGTCTGGCTATTACAGTAAAAGCATATGGGAATGGCTTAATCTCCCAACCCAAGACGACAAGCCGGGTGACAATGGCTGATCGAGAGTATCACCGCCCCAGACGGGAAGAAGAGGGAGAAGCCCCCGAATCTGGTGAGGGTTATCGCCATCCCGCAGACCAATCATGGAACCTTCAGATATTGCTAGACCTAAAAGGAACTATGGAACGGTTGGATGAACGAACCGCGAATGTGAACAATGAGGTTCAGCTATTACGACAGGACTTCAAGGGCGTGCCGACACGAACTGCATTTTGGTCGGGTATCGGTCTCGTGGTCGTGGTTCTTATCGGCCTTGGATCTGCGTACTGGAGCGCTGTCGACGCGCGAATCAGCGCACTCACAATACAGGTACAAGAGCTATCGACGGTGGTTCAACAACTGCAAACCATCAAGCACAGATAGATTGTGCCGATTCCCAGCGCTCGATGTCTGCCACCCGCCCGGTCGAGGATAGCGGCGACAAGCGCGGTAGGCTTGCTTAACTTTTGCAGTTCGCCTAACTTCTCTAGCTTGGAATAGCACCCGAAAACGCACCAGAGGCACCCTGAAATACTCCGCCTAAGTTCTCCGAATTGTTCTACCAGTCATGTTTGACACGCTGAGCGATCGCCTCGAAGGCGTCTTTAAGCGGCTCAAGGGCCAAGGACGCATCACCGAGCGTAATATTGAAGAGGCGTTGCGTGAAGTCCGGCTCGCGCTGCTCGAAGCCGACGTCAATATCAAGGTCGTCCGCGACTTCGTCGAGCATGTGCGTAAGAGGGCGCTAGGACAGGAGGTTCTGCGCTCGCTGACCCCCGAACAGCATCTGGTCAAGTTCGTCGCGACCGAGCTGTGCGAGGTGATGGGGGGCAGCGCAAAGGAACTCGATCTCAAGGTCAAGCCGCCCGTCAAGATCATGGTCGTGGGCTTGCAAGGCTCGGGCAAAACGACCTCGCTGGCGAAGCTCGCGCGTCTCCTCAAGACCCAACGCAAGCGTAACCCTCTGCTGGTCTCGACCGACGTGCGGCGTCCCGCCGCAATGGAGCAGTTGCGGGTGCTGGGCGCGCAAATCGGCGTGCCGGTGGTGGAGACTCGCGAAACCGATGATCCGGTCGAGATCGTCAGCCGCGCCCTGATGCGTGCGGACGTGGGCGGCTTTGACGCCTTGCTGATCGATACCGCCGGCCGGTTGCAGATTGATGACGAACTGATGGAGGAACTGGACCGCCTGAAGGTCGCCGGCAATCCTCATCATACGATACTGGTGGCCGACGCGATGACCGGTCAGGACGCGGTCAACGTCGCGCAGGGGTTTCATGATCGGCTCAAGATTTCGGGCCTGATTCTGACCAAGCTCGACAGCGATGCGCGCGGTGGCGCCGCGCTCTCAGTGCGGGCCGTTACGGGGGCGCCGATTCTCTTCGCCGGTATGGGCGAGAAGCTCGACGCCTTCGAGGTTTTTCATCCTGACCGCCTGGCGTCCCGAATCCTCGGGATGGGCGACATGCTGAGCCTGATCGAAAAGGCGCAGCAGAACTACGACCAGGGCAAGGCCAAGGAACTTGAGCGCAAGCTCAAGAAAAACGAATTTACCCTCGAGGATTTCGCCGAACAGCTCAAGGCGCTCGCCCGCATGGGTTCGCTCGGCGATATCCTGGGCATGATTCCGGGGCTCAAGAAGGTCGCCGGACAGGCCGATTCCGCTGAGGCCAAGCTTGAGCTCAAGCGCGTGCAGGCGATTATCGATTCGATGACGCGCCAGGAGCGCCGCGATCATTTGATTCTTAATGGGCATCGCCGAGCCCGCATCGCCCGCGGCAGCGGCACTTCGGTGCAGGACGTCAATCGGTTCGTCAAGCAATTCGAGCAGACGCGTAAGATGATGAAGAAAATCACGCGCATGGGCACGGGAAATTCGATGATGCGCGGGCTCGGTCTTGGAAGATAGGATAGGCTAGGAGAAAAAGAAAGCAATAATGGGACTTGTGATTAGATTGCGCCGCCATGGCGCCAAGAAAAGACCGTTTTACCGTATCGTCGTGACCGATTCGCGGTCGCCGCGCGATGGGCGCTTCGTCGATCAGATTGGCACCTATGATCCCGCTTTCGATCCGCCGAAGGTAACTTTGAAGGCCGATCAAGCCCAGCATTGGCTGAAGTCGGGAGCGCAACCCAGTGACACCGTGAGGAAGCTGATCAAGCAAGCGACGAGCACCGCCGCCCAAACCGCCTGACGGTCTTCCCGACACCTTGCAGGGAGCCAGCCATGAAGGAGCTAGTGCAGTTCCTGGCGCAGCAATTGGTCAACAACCCGGACGCGGTCGAAGTCAAGGAGACCCAGAGCGATACCGCCTCGATCCTTGAATTGCGCGTGGCCAAGGAAGATCTCGGCCGGGTAATCGGCAAGCAGGGCCGCACGGCGAAATCGATCCGCACGATTCTCAACGCGGTCGCTTCGCGGACCAATCGCAAGGTTGTGCTCGAAATTATCGAAGAGAAATAGGCCCGCGGTGGCGCGCGAACGAGCCAGGAACTGTCTGGCGACACTGCCAGGTGTTCAAGGTGACTGCCCCATCTCAGGCAGAAACGAGAAAACGATTTTCTGCAAAACAAACTCATTTTCGCGCGACCCCGCGCCATCGCCGATCTTGAATAACTCCACCACCGCTGACGGTCCGGCGCGCCTGCGGGTCGGACGGATCGCGGGCGCCCACGGACTACATGGGGCGATCCGCTTTCGCCCCGACAATTCAGAATCGGATACGCTCGAACATGTAAAGCGCGTCTTTGTTGAACCGGAAGGTGGCGCGGTCCGCGAATATCGCTTGCTCGGGACGCAGCGTCTGAATCGCACGACGATTCGCCTCGTACTCGAGGGTCTCGACGATCCCAACGCCGCCGACGCATTGCACGGCTCGACACTGGCGGTCGCGATCGCGGATTTGCCGCCCAAGGCACCCGGCGAATTTTACCACTACGAGGCGATTGGATGCGCCGTCGCAACCACCGACGGACGCCGCCTCGGCGTGATCGAGGAGATCATTTCGACCGGCGCCAACGATGTCTGGGTAGTGCGCGAGGGCGCGGCCGAAGTGCTCGTGCCCGTGATCGAGAACGTGGTCAAATCGATCGACTTGAGCGGACGCCTGATGGTGATCGAAGCGGTCCCCGGCCTGCTCGATTGATCGGCGCGCTCACGCCGGAGAGTCAGGAATGGTCGAGCGATCGGCTATAATCGCGCCAGATGGAATTCCACGTAATCACGCTTTTCCCCGAGATGTTCGCCGCGCTTGACGCCGGTCTGATCGGCCGCGCCCAGCAACAGGGGTTGATCGCCGTGCGGGCGCATAACCTGCGCGACTATGGCCTCGGGAACTATCGGCAGGTCGATGACACGCCCTATGGCGGCGGCAGCGGGATGGTGATGCGGCCCGAGCCGATTGCCGCGGCGCTCGATGCCGTCATTGCCGAGCGTCCGCACCTGCTCAAAGTCCTGATGACCCCGCAAGGCGAACGTTTCGATCAGCCGCTGGCGCGTGAGTTCGCCGGCTACTCTGCCGGGCTACTGTTTATCGTGGGCCGCTATGAGGGCGTCGACGAGCGAATTCATGAGCTGGTCGATCGCGAAATCTCGATCGGCGACTACGTGCTGAGCGGCGGCGAAATGGCAGCGATGGTCGTGATCGAAGCAGTCGCGCGGCTGCTGCCGGGAGTGGTGGGCAATCCCGAATCGCTGGCTGAGGAATCGTTCGGCAACCGCAATCTGCTCGAGTATCCGCATTATACGCGCCCCGAGGAGTTTCGGGGCATGCGCGTACCGGAGATTCTGCTGAGCGGCGACCATGGCAAGATTCGCGCATGGCGCGAGGCCGAGTCCTTGCGGCGGACCGCGCGCCGGCGTCCCGAGCTGGCCGCGAACCGGCGTAAATTCTGACGTGGCTGCGCTCTTCGTCGCCCTCATCCACTATCCGGTGACCGACCGCAATGGACGCGTCGTCACGTCCGCGATCACCAGCCTCGACCTCCACGATATCGCACGCTCGGCGCGAACCTATGACGTCGCCGCCTTCTTCGTGGTCCATCCGGTGCCTGACCAGCGCGAATTCGCGGGGCGCGTGCTGGAACACTGGCAGACCGGCTATGGACGCCCGTTCGATTCGCGCCGCCGCGAAGCGCTCGAACTGATTCGGGTGGTGACGAATCTCGATGAGGCGATCGCCGCGGCGAAACAGATCGCGGGCGCCCGGCCGCTGATCGTATACACATCGGCGCGCGCGAGCGGCGGTATCGGCTATGCCGAAATGCGTGCACGCCTCGAGCACGACGGCGGCGCGCCTCTGATGTTGCTGTTCGGCACTGGCTTCGGGATGGCGCCCGCGATGCTCGAGCGTACCGACCTCGCGCTGGCACCCGTGCTGGGTCCAGGCGAGTACAATCATCTGTCGGTGCGCGCCGCGGCTGGGATCATGCTTGACCGACTCCGCGGCCATTAATTGTGTAGTCGTCCTCTCGGACGATATTCCAAAGCGCGCCAGCGTGAGGTAAAAGCCAGATGCCGCGCAGATTCACGTTTGACGGGGGATGGGTACGAGCGAACGATGAAAGTAATTGCCGACCTGATGGTTTTCCTCGGGGCGATATTGTTGACCGCCGGCACCGACCTGGTTATCGAAACCGCCGGGCAGGACCTCGCCAGCGTCGGTGGCTTGCTCGGGATTCTGTTGTCGGTGATTGGAGTCTCGGTCCTCGTCGCGGGGATCCTGAACCAACGCGGGATTGCACAGCGCGCGCGCGAACAAGCGCTGGATAACGATCAGGACGGCGCGCGCGGCAAGACCGACAAGCGGCGCTGATTAGATTAGATTGCGAGTGACGCAACGATGACCTCCACCGAAGCCGCGGGCTTGCGCAAACTCCGGCGCGGACGCGGGTGGATCTGGTTCTGGGCGGTCTCCAGTGTGCCCGCCGTATGGATCGCCGGGCGCGCGTTCCATTCGCACTTCGCTGGTGCGGTTGCCTTGATAATTTGGGCGATTGGCTTCGTAATCAGCGTCGCGCGCGGAATGTTCAATCGCTGCCCGCGCTGCGGGGGACTGTTCTTTTCGACTCACGGGGCGCAGACCATGTGGAATTTGCTCGCCGGCAAATGCATGCAGTGTGGTCTGCCGCTCAAGCCCGAGCGCATTATTTATCCGAGCCTGGAGTAACCAACCTAAGGAACCTCCGCCACACTGCAGCGCTCGCCGTTATGGGCGGGCATTTGATGTTGCCGGCTCAAATGCTCGACGAACACGGAGCTGCCAACGCCAGTCCTGCGCCCGCTACGCCCGCTTCGATTTGGGATTTCTATAAGACCCAGCATAATTGCCAACAAGCTCGCCGTCAGTATCTACAGGATCCTGTGATAGGTCAGCGAATGAGCGCAGCTAAATGCGTGCGCGCGCCCTACGATTCGCGCACGGCAAGATAAGCTAGCAGATTCTACCTGATTAATTCGCGGCCTGGACCATCCGCTGAACGGCACCCATCTGCTTAGCGGTGCATTAACGTCGAGGGTTGGTCGCCATCAGCATCATCAAGTACCAGCCCACAGACGCGAGCGGCGCGGCGTGGCGGAATGTCATCGAAATAAGCCCAGGTGGATTGTCACGATTAGGGCTGCGACGGCTAGGGCGAGGGCCATCCCCGCGATCGCGTGGCTGAGCTTCATGGTGCGTCGATAGCTTTCTTAGCCGCTTTGATTAGCAGATCGTCCTTCGCCGCTCTCGCTTCGATTAGCCGATAATGTAATTGACAATCTAACACTTCGGCGGCCTTGGTAGCCTGATCTAAACCGCGCGCAATTGCGGGTCAAGGGCTGCCCGATTCGCCTGACGGAGCGTTCTGATCGACGCCCATCGAAATATGGCGATGCGCATTGGTCCTTGGCGTCGGTCAGGACTCATCAACCTCCTCAAAGCGCTCAGGGAGTAGTAGTAATTTAATTGATTTACATGATTTATTGGGGAATCGTGGAATTGTGATCAGCCCGTTAAGGTGAACAAGCCATGAAGAGCGAGTCGTTTTCAGTGCGCAAATATACCCCGGCGATCGGAGCGGAACTCGCGGGTATAGATCTTTCGCTTCCGTTGAGCGAACGGGTACTTCAGGAAATCCGCTACGCGCTGCTCGACAACCTGGTCATTTTTTTCAGAAATCAACATTTGACGCCCGAACAGAATAAGGCCCTGGGCCTCCGCTTCGGCAGGCTCCACATCCATCCTGCGCCGCTCGCGATTCTTGAGGGACATCCCGAGATCGTCATCGTCGAGGCCGACGAGAACTCCAAGCGGATCGCTGGCGAATTATGGCATTCCGACGTCTCTTGCGATGCCGAGCCGCCGATGGCTTCGATCCTCTACGTCAAGGAAGTACCGGCAGTCGGTGGCGATACACTCTTTGCCAGCATGTATGCGGCGTATGATGCGCTTTCGGATTCGGTGCAGCGATTTCTTTGCGGCTTAACTGCACTGCATGACGGCGCGCGCAATTATGAGAGACGGCAACCGCTCGCGGCTCACGGCGAATTCCCTCGGGCCGAGCATCCGGTAGTGCGAACTCATCCGGAGACCGGCCGCAAAGCCTTGTTTGTCAACCGCATGTTCACCACGCATCTCGTACAGCTCAAGAAGAGTGAGAGCGATGTCATTCTCGAGATGCTTTTCCGGCACCTCGAGAATCCTGAATTCCAATGTCGATTCCGATGGCAGGCGAATTCGATGGCGTTCTGGGACAATCGATGCGTACAGCATCTGGCGTTGTGGGACTACTATCCGCAGCGCCGTTATGGGAACCGAGTGACTATCGCGGGAAACAAACCCTACTAGCGCGCATGAAAGGCTTAACGAGCCGCGAATGATCCAATTCGTATTGATGCCCCCCGGCCTAGCTGTCGTCGGGCAGATCAACAAATACGGCTGCCGCCACGACCGAAGTCCACAAGCCGTTGCGATCGCCAATCGCTGATTGCGTGATGTTACGTGTTCGAACGATCTTGTCAGACAGCTTCCAGACGTCCTTGCGCTCGTCGTAACTGACATTGGGATCGAAGTCGACGCCGAGTGCGGTCGCTAGCATCGTTGCGGCCAGATCTTCCGCATAGTCGCCCGCCTTCTGATCGGTCTGACCGAAGCTCTTATGCTCTGACAGATAGCCGTATTGGTCCTTGTCTGCCGGAATCGCCAGGCCGACTGAAGCTGCTACCAGCCGATGTGGTTCGTTCGTGGCATTGTCGTACATGACAGCGTACACAATCTGGCCGGGACGGAGCGTTTTGAGTCCGTCTTGAATCGAGATTACTTTGCAACCTGGCGGGAAGATTGAGCTGACTCGCACAAGATTGAACTCTGCGATTCGCGCGTCGCGAAGTGCGAGCTCGAAGGAGTTCAGCATCTCGGAATGCCGGCCAACACCCTTGGTGAGAAAAATCCCTTTTCCTGTAGGTCCCATGAATGATACCCTGACTCAGCCGCAACGAGCGTGCGCCGGTTCCCAGTCTAATCATCGCCTTGGCGCCCGATGCGCGCAAACCAAGTTTAAAACTGAATCATTACGACAATGTGAATTCGTCAGCCGCACGTCAGAAGGGACCTATAATGTAGCTATATTCCGCAAGCTGTGGTCAGCTCTAGTGCCCTGCCCTCCAACATCGGCGATCCTATATATAAGCGTCGCGTTCAGCGGCGGCGCAGGATCGAATCGCTCTGGACCCGGTATCGCCGCCGCTTCAATTGCGAGGTAACTCGCTCGCCCTGCTATGCGAAGATCTCTTCGAAGAACGATTTCATCGCGTTCCATGAGCGCTCGTCGACCAGCTTGTTATAGGCGAGTGCAGGATTGCCAAGTTTGTCGGCGTCCGGATTCGTGAAGCTGTGCTTGGCGCCACCATAGCTGATGATTTGCCAGTCGGCCTTTGCCTTGGTGAATTCCTCGGCGGCGGCGTTGGCCTGGGCCGCGGTCACGAACGGATCGTCAGCGCCGGTGCAGATCAAAATCCTGGCTTTTACCTGACCCTCTGCCGCTGGTTGCTGGGTGCCGAGTCCGCCGTGAAACGAAACGATTCCGCGCAGCGGTGCGCCGTCGCGCGCAAGTTCCAGGGAGAACGTACCACCCATGCAGTAGCCGATCACGGCGAGACGACCGGAATCGACCTGCGGCAGCGAGGCAAGCTTGTCGAGGGCGACGCGCGCGCGGCGGCGGAAATTCGCGGGAGTTTGCATCAAGGCGGTCGCAAGCTTGATCGCATCCGGAAGATTGTCGAGCTCGAGTCCATCGCCGTAGGGATCGCCCCCCAATGCGACGTAGCCCAACTGTGCGAGCCGCTCGACGCGGCTTTTGGCCTGTGCGCCCAGACCGAACGCCTCGGGCATCACTAGAATCCCGGGGCGCTTGCCGCTCTTCTGCTCGTCATATCCGAGGTATCCGCGCAGGGTCAGGTCGCCGTCCTTGTAATCTAACGTCTCAGTTTTCATCTAGAAGCTCCTTTCTAGTTGCGTGTCATACAGAGCATGGGCGATGCATCGAATTTGTCAATATCCGGCATGATCGCGCTTGGCCGCCCTAGACACTGATCTGGGCTGTGCTCGATTCTCTGCGTCGATATTATGAGGCCGATGCCCTGCACGCCAAGGCCTCGTTCGCTACGAATTCGTCTTTCGGCGAACTCCGCCTCTGATCGAGTGGTATGGCCAAGTCGCGTTTGTGGGATACTGTTCGCTGCGAAATCGTTACGTACTCTGCCTAACCCATGAGGGAAGGCGACGCGCATTAATTCTCGAATCATCCTCTCCAGCCCCGGGAACCCGGGGAAGTCATGACGGCGGTCCGATAAAAGCAAGATTCGTCCTATGGTGTGCTGTCCACGATGATTCGATCGCGCGATTGATTCAGGAATAGACGCGGACGTCCATTCGCTTCCCTTCGTGGTTCGGGTGGCTGCACCGGATAATCACGCTCCTACACTTCCCCGTCCCCTGGTCACTTCATTGCCAAACCGCTTAACGGCGACGGCGATCAAAATGCTGTCTTCTAAACCACCTCGCTGTACCTTTTCAGAACCGTCCAAGCGTCAACCTAACCTCTAGCAGGTGACCTCGCGCTGCGACCCATAGGCCTATTTCAAAATGCAATTGAGCATCTTGTTTTAAGGCACGGTTTCCAGGTCGGCGCTTCATCAATTACGAATTCGCCTTCATTTTCCTAGCTTTCTCTTCTGGTCCGAGAATTGCCCTTTGCCTTAAAGCATGAAGCTTTGGGAAAGGCACACCGCCATGACCACCCTACCGCATCGTCCGAATTCTCGGCATGAGTTTGTCATTGGACCCCTCTGCGACACCAGTCTGTCTTCCCGGAAAGGCAGGCTGTTCTACTGCAGACTGTGCAAATGGAGCTTCCTGGTCTGTGGAACCAAGGTTGCGGTGCTTGACGAGAATGGGGAGCCATTGGTCGGCAACGAAAGCATCCGCCGATTCAGTACTTTTGAAGAAGGTCCTTGCCCCGTACTCGAGGCATTCGCATCAGTAGCTTTGACTGCAATCGATAAATCCAATCTGCCTTTTCGGAGGAAGTACGATGAACGAAGTGATCTGGCTTCCAGCGACTTTCCTGCTCGGCCTGATCGGCCTCAGCCTTTGTTACGCGTTCTTACGGGGATGCGAGAAAATCTAGGGAGGCGGTCATGATTTACGTAACAGCAATCGTTGCCGCCCTCGCGTTTGTCTATTTGATCACCGCATTGGTTCGACCTGAGTGGTTCTAGATATTACAGCTGCCAGGAAAAAAGAGGACTCAGCCCATGTGGCTACTGCCAATCTCGATAATCGTCTTCACGATCATAATCGCCGTTCCGCTCAGCCGTTACATGGCGAAGATCATGGACGGCAACTACAAGGCGCCGCGACTTCCTCGATGGTTTGAGAAACGTTTAGATAGCGGTCCACAGACCTGGAAGCAGTACACGGTTGCGCTGCTGATCTTCAACGTAGTGCTCTTTGTATACGGCTACATCGTCCTATCGTTGCAACCCGTGATGCCGCTGAATCCGCGCGGCCTCGGCATGCTGGCACCGACTACGATCTTCCATACGGTGCTCTCTTTCATAACCAACACTAACATGCAGCATTATTCGGGGGATGTTGCATTTTCGAATTTCAGTCAAATCTTCTTCTGTATAGCAAATTTTTTCTTGTCGGCGGCGGTTGGCCTTTGCGCGCTTACAGCGATCATAAGAGCATTGCGCGGCGATTCACAGCTGGGCAACTTCTTCGTCGACATGTGGCGCGTAGTTGTCTACATGTTCCTCCCTGCGGCCTTCGTTATCAGCATGGTGTTCCTGACCCAGGGCATGCCGATGACCTATCAGAATGCCTACCAGGTCTCGACTCTCGAACCCGCCGCAATGGGAACCGACAGCAACAATCAGCCGAAGCAACAGACCATAGTGATTGGTCCGCTAGCGGCGTTTGTTCCGATGAAGATGCTGGGCACCAACGGGGGCGGCTTCTTCGGCATGAATTCGGCGCATCCGTTCGAGAACCCGAACGCCGGAACGAACTTCTTCGAGACCTTCTGCATGATGCTGTTTCCGATGGCGTTGGTCCTGATGTATGGGCGGATGCTCAGGCGCCTGCGCCACGCGATAGTCATATTCTCAGTGATGCTGCTGCTATTCATCGGCACGGTGGTCTGGGCAATCTATTTCGATACCATGCAACCCAACCCGGGGCTTACTGCACACCCGCTGGCCCGCTCGTTTACGATTGCGAGCGCGAGTGCACCGGGCGGAAAACAGGTTATTACGCTGCCGGCCGTTGCGGGATTGCCGGTCGATCAGCACCTGGGCAATCTCGAGGGCAAGGAAATGCGCTTCGGCACATCGGCGGGAGCGACCTTTGCAGCCACGACGGTTGATGTGACGTGCGGCGCGGTCAACGCAGAGCATGACAGTCTGAACCCGATCGCCGGGCTCTCGCCTTTCGTCGGCATGTGGCTGAACTGCATATACGGCGGCAAGGGCGTCGGCATGATCAACCTGCTGCTCTTCCTTATCATCGGAATTTTTCTCGCCGGCCAGATGGTCGGGCGTACGCCAGAATACCTGGGCAAGAAAATCGGCGGGCGTGAGATGACGCTTGCTATGCTCGCATTGCTTATTCATCCATTCCTGATCCTGGAGCCTTCGGGACTCTTTGCAGCGACCAACTGGGGAATGAAAGCGGAGAATAACCCAGCCGCTCATGGTCTTTCGGAAATCGTCTACCAATTCTCATCATCGTCAGCCAACAACGGCTCGGCCTTCGACGGGTTGGGGGTGTCTTACGGCTTGAACAATAATCCGAATCCCTCGCCAGAGGCTGTACCGTGGGACATCGCCGGCGGTCTGGTAATCCTGTTCGGCCGCTACCTGCCGATCGTAGCGCCAATCGCGATGGCGGCGTTCTTAGGTATGAAGAAGAGCACACCGTTTGGCCTGGGAACCCTGCGCGATGACACCTTTACATTCGGCTGTCTGCTCTTTGGCACGATTGCGATCGTGGGAGCACTGCTATTCCTGCCCGTTGCTGCGCTCGGCCCGCTCGCCGAGCATCTCGGACCAATCCCCTTCGGCGGGTAGGTGGCAGAAAGATCGCCAACGTCCCTGATTCGAGCATCATCGTCACAGAGCAGCGCACTTCTCGGAGGACTCACAATGGGAGTAGCCGCGACACCGATAAGGATAGTTGAATCACCAGAACATCCACGTCCGCCGAGACGTATAAGAAGCCGAAAGCTTTTTGAACCTGAACTCGTGCGGGACGCCTTGAAGCAATCCTTCATCATGCTTCGCCCGGATATTCAGTGGAGCAATCCGGTGATGTTCGTAGTGGAGATCGGCGCTGCACTAACGCTGCTCTTCATCATCCAAGCGCTGGTAAGCACCTCAGTGAGCCAGGTCCCGATTACTTACTTCATTGCACTGGATTTTTGGCTCTTTCTGACGGTCCTCTTCGCGAATTTTGCTACGGCGCTCGCCGAGGCGCGCGGCAAAGCCCAGGCGGAGGCGCTGCGTAAGACGCGCAGCGAGACACCCGCCTATCGGCTCAAAGCCGGCGGTGACATCGAAGAGGTCCTGTCTACCAATCTCAGACCGGGAGACCAGGTCGTGATCACCGCGGGGCAAGTCATTCCCAGCGACGGCGAAGTGGTTGAGGGTATCGCGTCCGTCGATGAGTCTGCGATCACGGGCGAGTCCGCTCCAGTCATCCGCGAGGCTGGCGGCGATCGGTCCGGCGTTACCGGCGGAACGAGAGTTATCTCGGATCGAATCGTGGTGAAGATCACGGCGCTTCCGGGTCAGGCCTTTCTCGATCGCATGATCGCTCTCGTCGAAGGCGCCGTTCGTCAAAAGACGCCAAACGAGATCGCGCTGACAATAGTGCTATCAGGTCTCACGTTAGCCTTTTTGATCGTCGCGATACCTATTTGGCCAATGGCTTGGAACGCCGAGCAGTACATGATGGGCTACCTGAACCTATCGGCGCCGGTTAAGAGCCTCGGGACTGATGTCCCTACTCTCGTCGCCCTGCTCGTGTGTCTCATCCCCACCACGATCGGTGCGCTCCTCGCAGCGATCGGTATCGCGGGAATGGATCGTGCCCTCCAAGCCAACATCATTGCCAAGAGTGGTAAGTCGGTTGAGACCGCCGGCGACATCGACACGGTGCTACTTGATAAGACGGGCACGATTACGGTCGGCAATCGGCGGGCCACGGACTTTGTACCGGTAGCGGGATATTCGCAACTTAAGTTGGCACTGCTAGCGGCGCTTGCTTCAGCAGCCGATGAGACCCCTGAGGGTAAAAGTATAGCCACTGCCGCACACGCTATAGGAGTCGGCTCCAGGGAATTAAACATGCCAGCCGAAGCGCAATTCATCTCCTTTAGTGCGCACACTCGTATGAGCGGCGTCGACTTTCCCGACGGTAGATGTATTAGGAAGGGCGCACCAGATGCGGTTACCGGCTTCGTCTTACAAAGAGACGGCACAGTGCCAGCCGGGCTGCAGCACACAATCGACGCGATCGCCTCGAAAGGCGCAACGCCGTTGGTAGTGTCTGAAAATTCCAGAATCGCCGGCGTCATCGCGTTGGAGGATATTCTTAAGCCCGGAATGCTGGAGCGCTTCGAGCGGCTGCGCAGAATGGGTCTGCGAACAGTCATGATCACCGGGGACAATCCACTTACTGCTGCGACGATCGCAAAGCAGGCAGGCGTAGATCACTTCGTCGCCCAGGCTACGCCGGAATCCAAACTCGCTTACATCCGCAAGGAACAGGCCGACGGGAAGCTGGTCGCGATGATGGGCGACGGCACCAACGATGCGCCAGCACTCGCGCAGGCCGATGTCGGCGTTGCCATGAACTCCGGCACTCAGGCCGCCAAGGAAGCCGGCAACATGGTTGACCTGGATTCCGATCCGACCAAGCTCATCGAGGTCGTCGAAGTCGGAAAGCAACTCCTTATGACCCGCGGTGCACTAACTACGTTTTCCGTGGCCAATGACGTTGCCAAGTATTTCGCGATCGTCCCGGCCTTGTTCGCCGGCACTCTGCCATGGCTCAAGGCGATGGACATTATGAATCTCCATTCGCCCACGTCCGCAATACTATCCGCGGTCATCTTCAACGCCCTCATCATTCCGGCCTTAATTCCGGTTGCTCTGAAAGGCGTCAAGTATCGACCGCTCGGCGCCGATGCCCTTGTGCGCAAAAACCTTCTCGTCTGGGGAGTCGGTGGCGTAATTCTTCCGTTCATCGGAATAAAGCTTATCGATATGGCACTGGCTGCGATCCATATGGTCGCCTAACGCCGGAGCAGTAAGTAAGGAAATGACTATGAATCACATTACCAAAAGCCTCTGGTTGCTCGGTTCGACGGTTGTTATCTGTTGCCTAATCTATCCTTTGGCCGTTTGGGCGATCGGACAAACGTTCTTTCCGTTCACCGCCAACGGCAGCATGGTTAACGGACCTGACGGCAAGCCGGTCGGATCGCTGCTGATCGCACAGCCATTCACCAAGGATGAATTTTTCTGGCCGCGTCCATCGGCCGCATCCTATGATGGATCGGCTTCCGCCTCGTCCACACTGGCCGCGTCAAACTACCTGCTTCGTGATCGCGTGGCGAGAATGCTCGGACCGATTGTCACCTACGCCAGTGGGCCGAAAATGGGACAACTCGTCGCGCCGGATATCGAGGCGTGGTTTCAACAGGATCGCTTTCAGGGTAACCCTCACGTCGTTGCGCAATGGGCCGACAACCACAATGAGCTCGCACAATCATGGGTGACCGCCGATCCATCTCATGCTCAGTACATTACTGACTGGACGAAGAAGCATGAAGCCGAGATGGCGGATTGGATCAAGCAAAATCCTGGCACCCCGCAACCTCAACCGTCGGATTTGGCGGTCATGTTCTTCGAGAATTTCTCCAAGGAGTACCCGGGAAAGTTTCCATCGGCTGTCACCACACAGTTGCCCGGTGGCAAAAGTCAGACTGCGATCGAGCCCGTGGCGAGCGGTTCGGATGTACAATCGATCTTCTTCGATACGTGGCGGCAGGACCATCCGGACGCTGCCCTGGCGAACGTACCCGGTGACATGGTTACTACTTCGGGCTCCGGCCTCGATCCGCACATCACTTTGGATAACGCCGAGTACCAGCTTGATCGCGTCGCTTCGAAATGGGCGAGCGATACGAAACGCGATGTCGGCCAGGTTCGCACGGAGGTCGAGCAGATGCTGCAAACCGACGCGTTCGCGCCATTGGACGGACTCGTCGGCGAGAAAATGATCAACGTGCTCCAAGTCAACCTCGAATTGACCAGGCGCTACGGTGCGCCTCGAGGATAGACCGGCTGTTCTTGCACTTTGAGCCAAATCTTGAGACAACCGCGTTCTCGGTATAGGGCTCGATCGTATAGTGCCACGCCGTAGGAGGCAGACATGATTGTTCAGGCGCGCAAAACCTACAAAGTGACCACCGATAAAAGTATTCCAATGAAGACCCGGGACGGAGTCACGCTTTTCGCCGACGTGGTACGTCCCGACGCACCTGGGCGTTTTCCAGTCCTACTCAGCCGGACGCCATACAATAAGAAGGGCACCGACGATCCCAATGGTCCAACTTACTTGTTTGCCCGTTACGGCTACATTTCGATTACGCAGGACTGCCGCGGCCGGTTCGAATCCGAGGGCCAGTACGATACGATTTTCCAGGAGATTGCGGATGGCTACGATGCGGTCGAATGGGCTGCGAGACTACCTTGGTCCAATGGCCGTGTAGGCACAACGGGCCAGTCCTACCTCGGACTGACGCAGTACATGATCGCTTGCAATGATCCTATGCCGCCATCTCTTCAGGCGATGGCCCCGGTGTCGGCGTCGTCTGACTATCATGCCAGCTGGATCTATCATACCGGTGGCGCTTCCATGTGGGGGTGGATGGTCCCTTATGCACTCTTCAAGGGACTCAATACTCTTAAGCGAGCGAAGCGAAACGACCTATTCGAAAAGGCTAAGGAGTATGTCGAAGGCAATGAGTTCCCCCTTATCCGACAAACGCGTTTCGGCCTGAATGCTTTTACTCCGCTCACCGACAAATGGTATCGCCATCTTCCAATCAAGGACTGGGCTGAGATTCTGAAGGAAACTGCTCCATATTTTGCCGATCACATTGCGCATGCGGACGACGGCGAATACTGGTATCGCGCCAACGTCAACCGGCATGCCGCCAGCGTAAGCGTACCGATGCTTCACGTCACCTCCTGGTACGACATTTTTGGTGAGGGTGGCACGAGCGCGTATCGGAGTATCAAGACCAATAGTAAATTCGAGGTTGCGCGCAACGGCCAGCGGCTTATCATTGGGCCTTGGGGCCATCTGCTCCCATACAACGTGCCCAGCTCGCGCGGCACCGGCGATATCGATTTTGGACCAGCGGCACTGATCGACCTTAATGAGACTCTTTTGCGATGGTTCGATTATTGGCTCAAGGATATCGACAACAGCGTCATGGATGAACCGCCCGTCACAATCTTCACACTCGGCGAGAACCAATGGCAACAACTATCCGACTGGCCACCGCCCGCTATGCGCCAGGGTCGTTATTTCCTGCACAGCCAGAAGGGAGCCAACGCCCTAAGCGGTGACGGGGCGCTGTCCACCGTGCCACCGAACGTGGAGCAAGCGGATACCTATACCTACGATCCAGATGATCCCGTTCCATCGCTGGGAGGCAACAATCTGGCTATTGATATAGGTGTGCAGGATCAACGGTCGGTGGAAGAGCGACCGGACGTATTGGTCTATACATCCGATCCGCTGGAACAACCGCTCGAGGTTACCGGACCCGTGACCGTCGCCCTATGGGCATGCTCTTCGGCGATCGACACCGACTTCACCGCGAAACTCGTGGACGTGCATCCGAGCGGCTATGCCCAGAATCTCCTCGATGGGATCATTCGTGCCCGTTATCGGGAATCCGCGAGCGCGCCGAAAATGATGGAAGCTGGGAAGCCATATCTCTTCACGATCGATTTGTGGGCCACCAGCAACCTCTTTCTACCCGGTCACCGAATCCGGCTCGAAATCAGCTCTAGCAACTTCCCGCATTTTGATCGGAACCTCAATACCGGCCAAGCTTTCGGCGAAGGAACGAAAGGTGTAGCTGCTCGGCAAACGGTATTTCATCAGACCGATATGGCGTCCTACCTCCTTCTCCCGGTGATCCCAAGATAGATGAGAAGTTCCGACAAATATAAGGGGGGGCCACCCTTTTCGCCAGTCAGCGAGCTAATAGCAAGCCGCTCGCGCTATTTCGCATTGCGCCACAATCGTAGAACACAGGGAGTGACCCTTGTTCTCGGCCGCAGTTTGTCACAGCGATACACGTACACCAACGAGGGACTCTTCCCGGGTATTCAGTATCGCGGATGCCGCAATCGCTACGCCTTATGCGGTTGTTGCACTGGCTGCACCGCCTCGCCATCGCGCGCTGCCTGACCGACGTTCATTGCAACTAGGTCGCCGGGCTGAACGTCGCCGGTGACTTCGACCTTGTAACCATCGTCGCGGCCAAGTTTCACCTCGACCAGGTGAAGATGTTCGCCCCGCACCAGTGGCACATAGGTTTTGTCGTCACGAAAGAGCAGCGCGTCGTCCGGCACCAGAATTTGATCGGCCGTCGCGTGCGTCGCGACCCTAACATCGGCGTACATCCCGGGCAGCAGCGCCTCGTCCCGATTAGGCAGGTCGATCTCCACCAGCATCGTACGAGTATTCGGGTCCAGCACCTCAGGATGACGCGTGACGGTACCGCTGAATTGGCGTCCGGGGAATTCGTTCACGGTCACGGCTGCCAAGTCACCGTCGTTGACATACGGCGCGACGCTCTGCGGCACGTTGGCATAGACTCGCAGCGGCGAAAGCGTCGCCATTGCTACGATCGGATTGCCCGTGGTCGGAGTGATGGATTGCGGGATGAGCGTACCCGGATCGACATAACGGGCGCTGATGATCCCGTCAAAGGGCGCTTTGACGATCTCGTATTGCTGGAGAGCAAGCTCCTGCTCATAGGTGGCCTTCGCCTGCAGCATCAACGCGTGCTGCGTATCCTCGTCCTGCTGCGCAATGACTCCGTTCTTGAGTAGGTATTGGTCGCGACGGTCAGTCACCAGTTGCAGCCGATAATTGGCGAGCGCGTCGGCCACTTGCTTATCAGTTTCGGGTGACTCGATGATCGCGATTACATCGTCCTTACGAACGTGATCGCCCTTGTCGACCCGGATGCTTTTCATGTACCCGGCGACTTTGGCGTATACGGGCGTCTCCACGTAACCGTGCACTGTGGCTGGCACCTGGATCGTTCGTCCGGTGCCACCACTCTGGATTGGCACGACGAGCACACGCGGACCGCTGGCTATCGTCGTCTTGAGCTGGCCAGTCTGCCGCTCGATGAGCGCCTGGTGCGCAAATACGAAGCCAGCCGAGGCGACGCAGATGGCAGCGACGGCAATTATCCAACCAAGCAAAAGAAAGCGGCTCGGCTTACTGGATTGTTCGCTTTCCGATTCCACGATCCAACTCCTTGAATCACGCTCCAGGCATCGAGACCGCGGCGATACGCGCGTCACGTTGATGCTTGCCAATGAGTTTGCGGCTGAAAATCGAATAGACCGCCGGTACGGTAAACAGCGTCATCAGGGTCGCTGCGAACAGTCCACCGATAACTGCGCGGCCCAATGGTGCGTTCTGCTCCGAGCCCGAACCAAGTGCGAGCGCCATCGGCAGCATGCCCAGGATCATCGCCAGCGCGGTCATGATGATTGGGCGGAAGCGGATTGAGCCAGCCTCGATTGCCGCCTCCGCCGGACCCTTACCCTCCTCGCGCGTGTCGTTGGCGAAGGTTATGAGCAAATTGCCATTGGCGACGCCGACCCCAACCGCCATGATCGCGCCCATCAAGGACTCGACGTTGATAGTGGTGCGAGTCAACACCAGAATCCACAGCACGCCGGCCAGTGCACCCGGTATCGCCATCATGATAATGAAGGGCTCAAGCCAAGACTGGAAATTCGCAACCATCAGGAGATAAACCAGTATGATCGCGAGCACCAAGCCAGCGCCCATGGTCTTAAACGACTCGTGCATAGCCGCACTCTGACCGCGGATTATGACCTTGGTTCCGGGCGGCAATTGGCCTAGCCGGTCGATCGCGCGCTGCACTGCGGTGGTCGTGCCTCCGAGGTCGCGCTTATACACGGCACAATCGACGTCCATCACACGTTGCACCGTATAGTGCGCGATGACGCCGGGATCGGTGGTATGGTGAATAGTCGCAACATTGCCCAGAAACTGGGCCGGTTGGCCTGCCGTGCCGTTGGTAAGTGGAATATTTGCAATCTGGTCGACCGACTGGGTGGTCTGCCTCGGCGCCTGCGTCACCACGTTATAATTGACGCCGCTAACCGGATCGAGCCAGTAATTAGGCGAGATCAAGCTATTGCCGCTTAAAGATGAGAGCAGGCCCGAGGCTACCTGCTGCTGGGTGATGCCGAGTTCAAGCGCCTTATTGCGATCGACGTCGATCTTAAATGTCGGGTAATCAAGTGGCTCAGCGATTCGCAGGTCGGTAACCCCCGGAATCAGTGACATCATCGAATGAAGGCGTGACGCGATCCGGTAATCTGAGTTTAGGTCGTTGCCTGAAATCTGGACATCGATCGCCGCCGGGAGTCCGAAGTTGAGTACCTCGTTAACGATATCAGCCGCCTGAAAATAACCCACGATATTGGGATAATCCATGCGCAGCATTTGCCGAATGCGCTGTTCGTATTGGGCCGTCGGCCGATGGCCTGGTTGTAGCTGAATCAGAATCTCGGCGTCTTGCGGTCCGATATTGTCGGTCGGGTAAAACGCGAGATCATAGGAGATCGGCACGTCAATATTGTCGCTCATTCCCTCAAGTTCGCCCGCAGGAATGATCTGGCGGATCGAGCGTTCGATGTCGTCGGCTATCAGTTCAGTCCGTTCGATGCGGGTTCCGGTCGGCGCGCGCACGTGCAGCTTCATCAATCCGGCGTCGACCGTGGGGAAAAAATCCTCGCCCACTACCAACAGCAACGGGAGTGTGCCGACGATGAGCAGCGCCACTGCCACCAGCGAGAGCGTCCGGTGATCGATGAAGGTTCCGAGCGCCGCCACATAGCCGTGCCGCACACGCTCGAATCCGGCCTCAAAGTGTCGCAAAAAATGTCCCCAAAGGCCGTCTCCCGGATTTTCCGCATGTTCTTCCGGAAGCAGGTACGAGGCCATAGTCGGCACTAGCGTCCGCGAGAGCAGGTACGAGGTCAGCATCGCGAAGACCACCGCCAGCGCGAGCGGCGTAAACAAGAAGCGCGCGACCCCAGTCAGCAAAACGACCGGAAAGAACACGATGCAGATCGAGAGCGTGCCAACCAAGGTTGGCGTCGCGATTTGATAGGCACCGTCAAGGATCGCCGCAAGCAGCGGCTTATGCATCGCATGGTTACGATGAATGTTCTCGATTTCGACGGTGGCATCGTCGACGAGCATTCCGACCGCAAGCGCGATTCCGCCCAACGTCATCGTATTGATGGTCTGGCCCGCAAGCTTGAGCCCAACGATCGCGGTCAGAATCGACAGCGGGATCGAGGTGATCACGATCAACATGCTGCGCGGCGAGCCAACAAAAACCAGCACCATCAGCGCCACCAGCACCGCTGCGGTCCCGGCTTCGCGCACCACCTCCCACAGCGAGGCGCGAACGAAGGCTGACTGGTCGAAGGTCAGCGATATGTTCATTCCTTTGGGCGCCACCGCGCGGATATCCGGCAACCGGGCCCGCACCGCGTCAACCACGCTGAGCGTCGAGGCCGCGGCATGCTTTATCACCAGCAGAAAGGTGCCCGGACGCCCGTTGATGCGGACCACGTTGGTCTGCGGCTGATGGGTGTCACTCACGGGCGCAACGTCGCCAATGAAGATCGGCGCGCCGTTGACGAACCGAATCGGCAGGCCATTGAACCCCGATACCTTCGACGGACTCATGTTGAGATCGACGTTATATTCGTAATTCCCCATGCGGGCGGTGCCCGACGGAATCACGACGTTGGTGGTGGCGAGCGCGTTGCCTACGTCAACCGGCGAAAGATTGTCAGCATATAGTGCCTTTGGATCGAGATTGACTACCACCGCGCGTTGCACGCCACCAAGTGGTGCCGGTGAGGCGAATCCGGGAATCGTGAAGAGCTGCAGGCGTATGAAGTTGAGGCCGTAATCAAATAACTGCTGCCCTGATAGCGTGTCGCTCACTATGTTCAGTTGTGCGACAGGAACGTTGGCGGCGTTGTACGAAATGATCTGCGGAGGTGTGGTACCCTGCGGAGCTTGGCGCAGGATGGATTCCGAAACGGAATTGATCTGCGCGATTGCGGCCCCAATATCCGTTCCGGGCTGGAAATATACCTTAAGCAGGCCGATGCCGGTCAGCGATTCCGACTCGATATGCTCGATACCATCGACAGTGGTCGAGTAGGCGCGCTCACTGATAAATACCATCCGGTGTTCCATGTCGATCGCGGAAAGGCCTGGGTAGTTCCAAACCACCATCACGACCGGGATATCGATCGCAGGAAAAATGTCGACGTTCATCAGAGCGAAGGACAGGCCGCCGAGCACCAGCATCAGCAGGGCCATGACCGCCACTGAGAGCGGGCGGCGCAATGCCAGTCGTACCAGCCACATCATGATGATTATTCTCCCGCGAGAAGGTGATGGGTGCCGGGCAGATTAGTCCCTGGGTTTTGGCATATTTTCAGGCCACTCTGGGCGAGCATTATCCGTGCCGTCTCCGAGTCTTGGGCTTTTCGAAGATTCGGGCAGTCATGTTCTTTTTCATTTGGCCAAATGCGGACGCAACTCATCAATAGCTGAACCCCTTGACAACGGACATCGATTATCGATAATCGATTAAGGGGAGTCAAGTGTGAAATCGAAACCGGCTGATTTCGCCAGAGAGTCGCTAGCCGTTCGCGTCCGTCAGGTCCTGATGGAGCGCATCATCGACGGCACCTATCCTCCGGGCACGCGCCTGGTTGAGATGCAGATCGCACGCGAGCTCAATATCAGCCAGGCCCCGGTGCGTGAGGCTTTGTGCGCGCTCGAGGCGGCGCGCTCTGTAGAAACCGAACCCTACCGCGGCACGCGCGTGCGTCGGATCGGGAAACGCGAGTGCAGGGAGGCTTACCAGGTACGCGCGGTGCTGGAGGAATTTGCCGCGCAGGTTGGCGCCGCCAGTTTGCGTAAGCGGGTACGGGAGTTGCGCGCCGAGGCCGATGCGGCGATGGCGGCGGCGAGGCGGGGTGATGTCGTGCGCTACCTCCATCACAATGTGTGCTTCCATCGAATGATCGTCGAAGCCACAGACAATGCAGTGCTGCACCGGACCTGGGAATCGCTGAGCTTCACGGTCGGCGCCAGGGTTCGTGCCTCACGCACCTCCGGTGACATGATTGCGGTCGCTGAGGAGCATCGACAAATCGTCGAGGCGGTCGCGCGCGGCGACGGCAAGACTGCGGGGCGCCTGCTGCGCCATCATGCGGAAGTCCTGGTCGAAGGCGTGGCCGAAGCCGAAGACGAACCCCGGACTTTGAATCTCGATGGTCGACGGGTCGGCGCCGCCGCAAGAGGTCGCAGTTAGAACCGCGCAGCGTGTACGCGGCCCACTCTGGAGACTTCGTCGAACTGCAATCGTTCTCATTACTCGGCGCTCGTGGCTTTTGGGCAACATAGCGGAGAGCAGGCGTTCAATCGGTTTTTGACTTACGGTTATGAAGACGGCCCGATTGATTGAGGTCGATCATTATAGCCCCGAAGAATCGCTTCGGGGCTCGAGCGGGATTTTGGGTCGCGGGACGACCGTACCGTCGAGCGCGCCTAATCGACGATACGGCTCGGTATGATGGCGATGGCTCACCGCCGAGGCGTCAGGCCCCAGCGACAGAGCACAAGATTTGCGATGGGAGACGGGACGCGAACGCGTGTCGCGACTGCGCGAGAACGGCTCAGAGTGCGTTCGAGCCGCGCTCGCCGGTGCGTATACGCACTACCTCTTCCATCGGCAACACGAAGATCTTGCCGTCGCCGATGCGCCCGGTTCGTGCGGCGCGCTCGATGGTTTCCACCACCTGGGCGGCGGTTTCATCCGAAACGATAATCTCTAGTTTGACCTTAGGTAGAAAATCGACCACGTACTCCGCGCCGCGATAGAGTTCCGTGTGGCCCTTCTGGCGGCCGAACCCCTTAACCTCGCTCACTGTGAGGCCTTGCACTCCAATACCCGACAGCGCCTCCTTAACCTCGTCGAGTTTGAACGGCTTTATGATCGCCTCAACCTTCTTCATAAGACTCCTCTGGGCGGCATCTACAGGCGACGCTTCAACCCGGACCAATTCTGTCATTTAAGAATACTCCAAATCCGACGTGGATAGCGCAAGTCTCGTGTTCCCCAACCAAAGCTTCGTTAGATACCCCTGCGGCTGTTTACGCAAGCACGATGCCAGTCGCGTAGGCACAAAACCGCCTGCCGCAGGTCCGGACCGCCTCCTCAATGGTTAGGAAACAAGCTAACGGTTACGCGATAGGCACCACCGCTGAAACTCATTCTGCAAGCGTGGACTTGCGCTCGCCGATGCGCGGCTCCTCGCCCGCGACCAGCCGGTTTATGTTTTCCCGATGTCGCAGCAGGACTAATCCCGAGACCGCAATCGCGAGCAGGATATATGGGCGCGGGCATCCCCAGGCGGCGACCGCGGGCACAATTGTGATCGCCGCGGCAATCGAAGCGAGCGAGACTATACGGCTAATCCCGACGATCACGAGGAAGACCGCGGCCGCGATTGCCACTGGGATCGGGGCTAGGCCGAGCCACAAGCCGAGCGAGGTCGCGACCCCGCGGCCACCACTGAAATTGAGGAAAATTGACACGATTGATCCCAGAAATGCCGCGAATGCCACTAGCGCGAGCCCTTCGGGAGTGACCGCGGCGGCGCGCGCTATCAAAACCGGTATCAACCCTTTTAGCAGGTCGCCGCCGAAGGTGAGCGCGGCCGGGACCTTGCCGCCTGCGCGCGCGACGTTGGCCATGCCGACGTTGCCCGATCCGATCGCACGCGGATCAAACCCGAATACTCGCCCAATGATTACCCCAACCGGAATCGAACCGATCAGGTAGCCGGCAACTATCAATAGGGCGATCGTCAGAGGGGAACTCGTTTCAAGGCTGGAAAATGGTCGGGGTGACTGGATTTGAACCAGCGACCCCTGCGTCCCGAACGCAGTGCTCTACCATGCTGAGCCACACCCCGGACCTCGACCACGAAACATGCGAGCATTTAGGTTCGCATTCGTGATCATCTACCATATAGCATTGCCCAGTCCCCAACGCGAGCCGCCCTCGGGCGGTCTCCGGATAGCTGCCCCTCAATCAGGCATGTGCGATATTATCGCGCATCTCCGCGATGATAGCCGCATAGTCGGATTAGCCAAAGATGCCCGACCCGGAGACGAAAACATTCGCGCCCGCCGCCGCGGCCTTCGCGATGTTGTCGATTTTGATGCCACCATCGATCTGGATGTCAATTTTCAAGCCGCGCCGGTCGAGTTCTTCACGAATAACGCGCAGCTTGTTCACCGATTCCGGGATGAAACTCTGGCCGCCAAAGCCCGGATGCACGCTCATCACGAGGATCATGTCGAAGTGATCGGCGGCGGCGAGTACCCGGTCCGGCGAGGTCTCGGGGTTGATCCCGATTGCGGCACGAACTCCAAGTGAGTGTATCTGTTTGGCGATCCCACGCAGGTCGGGGCAGACCTCGGAATGAACCGAAATCGAATCCGCCCCCGCCTTGACGAAAGGCTCCAGGTAGCGCTCCGGTTCCTCGATCATAAGGTGCGCGTCGAGCGGCAATCGCGTGATCTTGCGCACCGATTCGAGCACCGGGATGCCGATCGACAGATTGGGCACGAAATGTCCGTCCATCACGTCGAAGTGGATCAGATCGGCACCGGCAGCTTCGACCCGCTGGATTTCCTCGCCGAGGCGGGCGAAATCAGCCGACAGAATCGATGGCGCAATTTTCGACACACGTCCCATATCAATGACAGTACCGGCCCATGCCGCACGTGCAAAGGCCACTCGCCACGCCGTGCGATTCCTAACCGAGAAGGGCGCGATTATGCCCGGCGAATCATACGAGCGGCAAAAAACCCGTCGAGACCGTCGCGATCGGGACGCGTTCGCAAGTAGCCGTTGATGTCGATTAATCCTTCCAACCGCTCGCGCAAGGCCGTCTGCTTGTCCAGTTCGAATTGCGGATGACGCGCGAGAAAGTCTTCGACCACGCCTTCCCCTTCCTGCGGCGCGAGACTGCACACAGAGTACACTATTACGCCCTGCGGACGGGTGAGCGCGGCTGCCTGGTCGAGCATCCGGGTTTGCAGCACCGCCATCCGGGCAAAATCGCCGGGCCGCAGACGCCAGCGAATCTCTGGATGCTCACGCATCGTGCCGGTCCCGGTGCACGGAGCGTCGAGGATTACGTAGCCGAACGATTGCGGGCGCAGCGGTAGCGCGCCCGCCGTATCGGCTCGCGCGACGAGTACATTGCGATGGCCCAGGCGGGTCGCCAGCCCGCGCGCTTTCTTCAATCCGGCGAGACTGAAATCCAGCGCGACGATCCTGCCGCCGGGGCCTATCAGTTCGGCCAGATGAGCGGCCTTGCCGCCGGGTGCCGCCGCACAATCGACCACCAGCGCATCGCGCGCCGGTGCTAGCATCCGCGCGACCAGTTGTGACGCTTCGGCTTGCGGAAAGCAGATACCGTCACGAAAAGCATGCGCATCGAACAGCGGCGCGCTGCCGAGGACGACAGTTTCGGGGAAGCGCCCGCGCGAGGCTATCTCGAAGCCCTCGCGTTCCAGCCGCGCCACGAGTTCGCCAGCTTCGCCGCGCGCCAAATTGAGGCGCAGCACGTTGGGCGCCGCCTGGTTGTTCGCGGCGAGCATCGCTTCGGTGTCACGGGACCCGAACCATTCGATAAATTTCGCAACCAGCCATCGCGGATGCGAATGGACGACTGCCAGGTACCCAAGCTCGTCCCGATCGCGCACCGGGCGATCGACCGGATTGCGCAGCGCGTTACGCAACACCGCGTTGACGAAACGCGCGAGGCCGTCGCCGGCGCACTCGCGTGCCAGCGTGACCGCAGTATCGACTGCGGCGTGCGGCGGGATACGTGTCAGGATGCGCAACTGATACAACGCCATCCGCAGGATCGCGAGGATTTCGGGTGCAAGCGTATCGAGCGCGCGTGACGACACGCGTTCGAGCTCGTAATCGAGCCGTTCCTGCCACGCGATCGTCCCTAGCACAATTTGGGTGATCAGCCGGCGGTCGGGCGCGGCGAAACCGATTATGCGATGGCCCAGCAGGACGTCGGCGTAGGCGCGCTCGCGCGCGACGCGAACGAGTACCTCAAGCGCCGTGCGCCGTGTCCGCAGGCCCGAGGACTCGATGAGGCCGCCGCGCTGCGAGGCCTCGCGACCTTCGTTGGCGCGCCGCGGCTTCATCCGCCCAATCGCGTCCCCGCGACCACACGCCGGCCGCGCATGTAATCATTCGCCGCGATCCGGCGCCGGCCCGGCGCCTGCACTTCGATCAGCGCGAGCGATCCAATCCCGCATTTCACTACCGGATTGGGCTTGAGCTCTGTAATAGTTCCCGGCGCAGCGATTGCGACGTGCGGTTGATTCGCAATCGAATCATCCACATCGCTCACGTCGTGCTTATCGTCCGCGATTATTCGGGCGCGCCAGATCAGCACGTCTTCCCCGCCAATAATCGTGCGCGCAACTGGCCATGGATCGTATGCACGGATCATCCGTTCGATGCGCGCGGCATCGCCGCTCCAATCGATCACCGCTTGCTCTTTTTCGATCGGCGCGGTGGAGGTCGCGAGGCCCTCGTCCTGTGCGGTTTCAGTGATACTCCCATTACGAATTTGCACGATCGCTTCGAGCAATGCTTGCGCGCCAAGTTCCGCGAGTTTTTCCTTAAGCGTGCCCTGAGTCTCGTCCGCTGATAGCACGACTGCGCGCTGCAACAGGATCGGTCCGGCGTCCATCCGCTCGATCACCCGCATGATGGTCACGCCGCTTTCGCGATCGCCCTCCAGGATCGCGCGCTCGATCGGCGCCGCACCACGATGCCGCGGTAATAGCGACGCGTGCACGTTGATCGGCATCAGCCGCGGCGCTTCGAGTACCGGATTCGGCAGGATGCGCCCGTAAGCAGCGACCACAATCAGGTCGGGTGCGAAGGACTTCAATTCCGCGAGAAATTCCGGCGTCCGAATCTTAACCGGCTTTAGTGTCGGCAGCCCTGCGCGTACCGCCACCGCGCCCACCTCCGACGGCTCCAGTTTCAGGCCGCGCTTGCGCGGCCGGTCAGGACGCGTGACGACACCGGCCACGATGAAATCCGTGCCCGCCGCCACGATCATGCGCTCAAGGATGTGGGCCGCCAGCGCCGGCGTCCCCATGAAAACGATCCTCAGCAGTGCGCTCGCCCCTTTAGATGCGGACGGCGGAGGGTGGCTTCCCATCGGCCTTGCCCTCCTTGATCATTTTCGTAATTTTGCGCCGATAGAGTTCGCGTTTGATGCGGCTGATGCGATCGATGAAGAGCTTGCCGTCGAGATGATCGATCTCGTGCTGCAGCGCCACCGCAAGTAAGTCGTCGGCCTCAATCTCGATCTCCTTCTGGTCGGGCGTCCACGCTCGCACCAGTACCCGTTCGGCGCGTTGCACGTCGGCCGTAAAATCGACCACTGAGAGACATCCCTCCTCCCACATGATCGAACCTTCGGCCTCGATGACTTTCGGATTGATCAGCTTGAGCAGGTGCTTGCCCGGATTTTCGTGATCGGTATCGAGCACCACGATGCGCCGCGAATCGCCCACTTGCGGTGCCGCGAGTCCAACCCCGGGGGCGGCGTACATGGTTTGCGCGAGGCTCTCGATAAAGCCGTTGAGACTGCCGTCGATCTGCTCGACTGCCGTCGCCGGTTGTTTGAGCACGCTATCGGGAAACTTGCGTATTTTGAGGAGCGCCATCTACTTGAAGTCGTATTAGAATTACGGCCAACAATCGGAGCTGCAACCGACAAACCTATCAAAGCGCCGCCCGCCCTAAAAGTCGATAACGATTCTTGCTGGTACCCTAGTGTAATGATTGACTGTGTTTGTCTAAAGTGAAGGTCGGGATGTAATTCGCATGATCGAAGACAATGGTTGGTATCACGTGGCCACCCTTGGCATTCATCGTAGTTACAAACATTCAGTAAAGAAGGGCAGCGTTACAATACCGGGGCATCTCGGGGACGATCTCCATCCGAAAACTCTGAGAAGCATTCTGAATCAGGCTCAGATTGGAAGGTGAGTCGATGAAGTACGCGATCGTCATTGAAAAGGGGCCGCACAATTATTCCGCCTACGTCCCCGATCTGCCGGGCTGCGTAACCACAGGCAGAACAATCGAGGAAGTCCAAGCGAACATGCGCGAGGCGATCGATCTTCATCTCGCCGGTATGCGCGCAGACGGTGAAGCGATCCCTGAACCGATCACCCCTGCGGGTACGTCGAAGTCTGAAACGTCGGTAGCCGGGTTTAGATCACCACGTTGAGGCTCGGGGTGACGCCGAGTGAATAACGCCCGCGCTGACGGCGCAGCCGCACCGGCGCATGAAAGGCGCGCGAAAGCGTCCCCGACGTCAGGATCTTCGCTTTCGGACCCGCCGCCAGTACCGCGCCGTCCTTGAGAATCAGCACGTGCGAGAACGCCGGCATGATCTCCTCGACGTGATGGGTCACCAGCACCAGTGTCGGTGCGCCTTTGGATCGTGCCAACCGCTCGATGAATTGCACAAAATGTTCGCGCGCGACCGGATCGAGTCCGGCGCACGGCTCGTCGAGGATCAGCAGTTCCGGCCGCGCCATCAGCGCACGTCCGATGAGCACGCGCTGGCGTTCGCCCTGCGAGAGAAAGCGCCACGGGCGGTCGCGAATATTTTCGGCCTCGACCTGCCGCAGAATCTTTAGCGCTTGCCGCCGTTCATCGTCGCGAATCTCGCCCCACATTCCGACCATCGCATGGCGTCCGCTGATCACCGCCGATAGCGCGACTTCGTGTCCCTCCATCAGGTGATGAATACTCGAGCTGCAAATCCCGATACGCCTGCGCAGATCGCGCCAATCGCTGCGCCCATAGGTTTCGCCGAGCACCGAGATCTCGCCGGCCGTGGGCGGCATATAGCCCGTCAGCGTGCTCAGCAGCGAGGTCTTGCCCGAGCCGTTAGCGCCCAGGATGACCCAGTGCTCGCCGTGTGAGACGGTCCAACTAATGCCATTGAGAATCGGCGCGTCACGCTCGACGTCAAGTCCCGCCACCGCGATCACCGGTGGCCGGTGACGGGTGCTGCGCGTGCTCGCTGCGGGTACCTTCGCGACAGCCGCGGTGGTGACAAGCGCGCGCGCCGCCGAAGGTTTCTTTGATTTTTTTTTCACGGATGGTTCGCAGCGGGAGTCAGGGGGTAACGCCGTTTTTGGCGAGAAAGTCTTCCATCGAGCGAACGCATTCGGCGGGCCGCTCGATCTGCAGGAAATGCGTGGTCTCGGGAATCGCTTCGTATTCGATCCCGGCTTCCTCGCCGAGCGCCTTGCCGATCAACGCCGGCGTCGCCATCTCGAGATTCGGGTCGGCGCAGATCAGTTTAACCGCGACCGGCATGCGATCGAGTCCGGTCCACGCGCTGGTGTCGCGATTACTGCGAAACACGTGGGCCTCGAACTCACGCGGACAGGCGAGCACGTATTCGCTACTCGCCTCGTCGTGGCGCAGCGTCGCGCGCGCCATCAATTCGTGCGCTTCGGGCTGCCATCGCGGGAAATACCTCCTGAACAGCAGCGCCAGCTCCTGCGGATCCTTGTAACTCGGCATGCGCCGCTCGGCGCGCGTCGCAATCGCGTCCTCGCCGGTCTTTTGCTGTTCGCGCAGCGGATGGCCGTCGCGGGGGTAAAACGGCGGGTCGAACAGCACCAGCGGATCCCAGCGCTTGCCCATTCGCTGCGTGTGCATCGTAGCGCTCACCGCCGAGAGCGAATGGAAAACGCCGACTGTACACTTCGCGCCGAATTCCTTCTGTACGAAATTGAAGATGTGCTCGAGGTCGCCGATGAAGGCCGGCCAGTTGTGATGGTCGAGACGATGCGTCGGGTTTTGTCCGTGATTGCGAAAGTCAAACAAGATCAGTTCGTAGCGCTCGCGCAGCGGTCCCCAAAACGGCAGATAGCCGTCGATTGCAAGGCCGTTCCCGTGGCTTAGCGCCAGCCGCGGTCCTCTGGGATTGCCATGCTGGCGGATGCGGATGACCGCCCCATCGTCCATCACAGCGTCAATGGTTCTTAGTGGTGCCGGTATTTCGTTACTCAATTCGCATTCCTTGCTCGATCCGCCGCCGCGCAGGGCGGATGCGCCGATGCTAGCGACAATCCGCCCGGCGCGCAAAATTCATCGGCGGGCAGTCTGCACCGCTTCCCTCCCGCTTAACCCGCCGCGCGCGATCGTCGCCTGCGGCACCGTCGTTATCGTCCGCAGGAAGTAATTTCACAGCATATTGATAGGGTCGATATCGATTATGACGTGGACCCCGGCCTCTTCCGCGGCAGCCGCGGTCTCCGCCCGCATCGCGCTGAGCGCAGCGCGCATTTCGTTGAGCTCCTGCGCTTTCAGTACGACTTGCCATCGATAGCGCCGCTTGATGCGCTCGATCGGCGCTGGCGCCGGTCCCAGGATACGCATCGATGCGGGCTGCGCCCGTCGCCCGAGCGCCGCCGCTACCCGCGACGCCATCGCACCCACGCGGGCCGCATCGGCGCCCTCGATCCGCACCAGCGCCAGCCGCGCAAACGGCGGGTACATCAGCTCGCGGCGCAGTTCGAGCTCGCGGCGGATGAAGCGTCCGTAATCCTGATCGCGCGCCGCGCGGATGCTGTAATGAAACGGCGCGTAGGTCTGAATCAACACGCGCCCCGGACGATCGCCGCGTCCGGCGCGTCCCGCCACCTGCGTCAGCAATTGAAATGTGCGCTCCGCCGATCGGAAGTCGGGCATATTCAGCGCGAGATCGGCCATCACTACACCCACCAGTGTGACGCCCGGAAAATCGAAGCCCTTGGTGATCATCTGCGTGCCGACGATGATGTCAATTTCGCCGCGAGCCAGCCTCGCGAGTATCGATGCGCGCGTCCCGCCCCGCCTGCTGGTGTCGGAGTCCATCCGTTCGATGCGGGCAGCGGGCAGCAGTTCCACGAGCGTCTGCACCAGCCGCTCCGTGCCAAAACCCTGCCCGGCCAGACCATAGCCGTTGCATTCGGGACATCTATCCGGCGCCGGCGCATTTTCGCCGCAGTAATGGCAGCGCAGCGATCGATCGCGCAGATGAAACGTCATGCTGACACTGCAATTGGGGCAAGCGATGAGGTTGCCACATAGATGGCATTGCAGAAAGTTGTGGTAGCCGCGCCGGTTCAGAAAGACCATGCTCTGGCCACCGCTGGCCAGATTCGCCTGCAACGCATCGATCAACGACGCCGAGAGTGGCACCGGCCCGGACGTCTCATCCGCCGCGGCTTTGCCGGCGGCCGTTTCGATTGCGTCGCCGGCGTCCGCCGCTGCGATTGGCTTTCCGCCCCGCGCCCGTACGGCTCGTGCGTCCGCATCGCGGGTCTCTCTGGTCAGTGCAGCTTCGGCCTTCGATCGCTCCGCCTCCTCGCTCCGCAAATGCTCGCGCAAATCGATCACTTCAACTGTGGCCATCGCGCGATCCCCAACCCGGCGCGCGAGCCGCAGAATTCGGTAGCGCCCCCGTCGCGTGTTCACGTAGGATTCGGCGGAGGGCGTCGCCGAGCCAAGCACCACTGGACAACTCGCAAAGCGTCCGAGCGCGACTGCGAGGTCGCGCGCGTTGTAGCGAATACCCTCCTCGCTCTTGTAAGCGGTGTCGTGCTCTTCATCGACTACGATCAGTCCGGGGTCTGGCAACGGCGCGAAGACTACCGATCGCGGTCCGATCATAATGCGCGAGTCACCGCTCAGTGCCGCCATCCAGTTCGCCCAGCGCTCGGCGACATTTTGTGCGCTGTGCGCGATACCGACCAGCGCGCCGAAGCGCGCGCGAAAGGCGCGCACGACCTGATCGGCGAGCGCTATCTCAGGCACCAGCACCAGCACGCGCCGGTTGGCCGCGAGCGCTTCGGCGGCGAGACGCAGATACACCTCTGTCTTGCCGCTCGCGGTGACACCCCACAAAAGGAAAGTCTCGAAGCGCCGCTCACGTACCGCGGGCGTGGCAGCAGTAACTGCAGCGGCCTGTTCGACCGATAGTGCGAACGGCGAAGCGAATGCATCCATAGATGCATTCGCTTCGCCGTTCGCTCGCGTCCCGGCTTCGCCGCTCGCGCGGGCGTCGTCGTCCAATGGTGGTGTCGTCGATTCCGCCATCGCGGAATCGGCGACTATCTCCACGACGCCGCGCTGCGCCATCGTGCGGATCACCGCGCGCGCACCCGCAACCGCCGCTTCGAGCGCGTTTAGCCGTGTCGCGCCGTTGATGCGCAAGTATTCGACGATTGCGCGCTGGCGCGGCCCCCGCATCGCCGCCGTTGGTGCAGATGCGCCAAGGCGCATCCGCACCAACGGCGGCACGGACTCGCGATGCCGTCCGCGCGTCGCGTCGTGCCGCTCGATCAGCCCCTCGTTCATCAGCCGCGCGAGCGCGGCCTCGACCGCGCCCTGCTGGTTGTGTGGCGAGCGACCCGCGAGCCGCTCAAGGTGACGCGCCGTCATCGGACGGCGCGTCACCGCCGCGATGATCGCGCTCTCGATAGCGCTCATCGTCGCGAGCGCCAGCGGCTGTGGCACCGCGCCGGCCTTGAACATCAGCCGCGATTCGACCCGGGCCACCGCCGGGATCACCGTGCGATAGGCCTCCGCCAGCGGCGCCATGTAATAGGACGCGAGAAATTCGATTAGTTCGATATGCGCGCGATCAAAGAGCGGTCGCGCCTCCAGCAGTTCCAGGATCGCGCGTGGCTCGGCGCCCCCGCTATCAAGGTCCGCTCCGATCGCTGTAACCAATCCGGTCAGCCGCCGCGATCGCATCGGCACCAGCACGCGATGGCCGCATTGGAGGCGCCCTTCGAGTGCGGATGGCACCGCGTAAGTGAGTTGCTCCACCGCACCGGCCGCGCCGACAATTACGACTCTTGCACGCACTGTGACCCGTTAATCTATATTGCCGACAACTCCCTCAACTACCGCTCTGCGAAAATTGCGCATCGCGCCGTGGTGGTCGATGCCCTTGGTGATTACCCTGTGCATTTCGGATCGGGGTGCGCTACAAGCGCGATAGACGTCCGTTCGCGCCAGATGTTCGTGCGCGACAGCATCGATGGAGGGCCACACATGAAGCTTGAAAACAAAGTCGCGATCGTAACTGGCGGCGGCCGCGGGATGGGCCGTGCGATGGCACTCCGTTTCGCTCATGAGGGCGCGCAGGTCGTGATCGCGGAAGTCGACCGCGACAGTGGCGAGAAGACCTTTGCCGACATCGGCCGGCGCGGCCTGCTGATGCGTACCGATCTTGCACGGGTCGCCGAAATTGATGAACTGGTCGGCAAGACCGTCGCCGAATTGGGACAACTCGATATCCTTGTCAACAATGCCGGGGTCACCCGGAGCCTCGGCTTCTTCGACGTTACCGAATCCGACTGGGATTGGATGTATTCGGTCAATGCACGCGGGCTCTTCTTCTGCATGCAACGGGCGGCGCGCGAGATGGTCAAGCGCAAGTCGGGTAAGATCGTCAACATCGCGTCGATCGCTGGCAAGGGCTTTCGCGGAACTTCCAATATCGCCTATGCAGGAACCAAGGGCGCAGTGATTGCGATGACGCGGGTGGGCGCCTCCCAACTCGCCCGCTACAACATCAACGTCAACGCCATATGCCCTGGCGTCACGCGCACGCACATGTTCGAGACCCTGATGAAGGAGATGACCGAGAAGCGCGGCGTGTCGGAAGAGGACGCGATCAAGCGCCTCGATTCGACCATCCCGCTGGGCCGATCCAATACGCCCGACGATATCGCGAACATGGCGGCGTTCCTCGCATCGGCGGAGGCCGACAACATCACCGGTCAATCGTTCAACGTCGATGGCGGCCTGGTCTGGGATTGACTAAAATGTAGCCGGGGAAGTTTGAAACGACACGGACAGAAGGGAATTTAACGTTTATGGACGCGCGGTACTTCGAAGACTGGAAGGTTGGCGACCGGATCGAGACCATGGGGCGCACCGTCGGCGACGCCGAAATATCGCAATTCGTCGCACTCGGCGGCTTCTTCGAAGAGCTCTTCATGAGCGACGAATACGTTGCGCACAAATCGCTCTATCCGAAACGCTTCGCGCCGGGTGCGCTGATCTTCGCCTTCGCCGAGGGGCTAATCATCCTGAGCGGATGCATTCATGGCGTCGGACTCGCGCTGGTCGGCGTTGACGCAATGACCTTCAAGCGCCCATTGTTCGCTGGCAATACCATGCGCGTGATGGTGGAGGTGACCGACACGCGCGCGACCAGCAAGGGCGATCGCGGTATCGTGACCTTCCGCCATCGCGTCCTGAATCAGAGCGGTGAGGACGTCATGGAATGCATCGTCAAGCGGATGCTCAAGGGCCGCAACTACAAGTAGTCGCTCGTTCTCTCCGTTCTCGCATGACTTAGCTGCCGATCCGAGCATCGCGAGCAGTCCGAAAAGTCGGGTCAAGATGGTTGGGCTGCTCGTCAATCTTTGATGCGGTTTTTCACAGGGCGCAGCCCGCATCCTGACCAATGGGAAGTCTGAACCCTCGTGAGGTTTCAGTATCCGGAAACTAAAGATTCCATGTTCCTCAACCGCGCGCCCTCGCGCGAGGGCGCGCGGTTTCATAACGCCACTGGCATCAGTTGCCAGTGGCCGGATCGAGCATCAGCCGGCGCTTCCCATACTGCGTCTGGCTGAAGTCGAACATGTTCAGCAGCGATCCTGCCAACCCGTCGTAGGAACCGCCGCCGATTCGACCCGTCCCCCAGTTGTCCTCGATGAAATGAATGATCGAGGATTGATCGGTGAGACTATGATCGACGAAGTTCGCCTTGGCGAATGGCGAGATCAACAGAAACGGCAGGCGCGGACCGTGTCCGCAACGTCCCTGGATGGGAACCCCCTGGGCATTCTCCAACGGAGTGCCGTTGCCGCACTTGCCCGCTCCGCTCAGTTGGTCTTGCGAGGTCGCTGACGAATTGACGATTGGGCTCATCACATGATCGTACCAGCCGTCCGAGTCGTCGTACGCGATTATAATCGCGGTGTCCTTCCAGAACCTCGACGTCATGATCCGGTTGATCACGCTGACGACGAATTGCTGTTCCAGCAGCGGATCCGAGTAACCGGCGTGGCCGTCCTCATATGCAGGTGCCTTGATGAAACTGACCGCGGGCAGATTGCCGGAACCCAGCGTGGCCAGAAAATCATCGCTGTCGTAATTGTGATTCGCTCCCGTATCCGCGCTGGTGCCGTACTGATTCACCTTAACGTTCGGGCGCTGATGCGTCAGGTTCGACGTACTCACGTAAAACTGGAACGCCGCGTGATGGGGGATGAAGTCGGTCTCGGTCCCCTGGTTGCCCGATTCCTCATGGCTCCGTTTGCAGCCCGTGGTTCCATTCGGATTGATCTTGGTGAGATCGAAGCCGCCTTCAAACCATCCCCATGAAAGACCCCGGGCGTTTAGCAGATCTCCTATATTGGGACCCTGTAATCGCACCTGATCGCGGCTCGCGCAGACGTCACCGTAAGGCTGCGGGTCGCCGACTACGGTGGAACCGACTACTTCATCGTCTGGTATCGGACCCGGTATTGGCGGGACCGACGGGCCATTTCCGGTTGCGACCACTCCGCCGGTTTGTCCCGATACCAGGTTAATCGCGCCCGGGGCCGACGGACCGAAGGTCGTGTCGAACGAATTGTCATTCAACGCGAAGTGCTGCGCGTAATTCCACATGGCGGTGACGGTGTTGCCGTCGAAGTAGCCCATCACCAGACCAGTGCCATGGCCGTAATCGAAACTACAATTGCCGTTGCCTACCTCCGCCGGGTAAGCGTCGATCAAACCCTGGTCGAACGCCAACTGCTCCGGTCCGTAGTCGTGATTCTGGTCACAGGTCGTGACTTGGCTGTGGCTTAGGCGAAACGGGTTGACCGCATCCGAGCCGTTGGCGGGATTGCCGGCGTTGGGGTTATTGGTGAGCAGTCCGGCCGCAATCCCGTTGACGCTGGGGGTGTTGGCGGCTGCCGTGAAGAGTGAGCCATCGGTATTCGCCGCGATCGGGTAGGTCCCGAAATAATGGTCGAAAGATATGTTTTCCTGGAAAATCACCACCAGGTGCTGGATTGGCGTCGCGGTGCTGGGTGGCGGATCAGCGAACACCGGTGCGGCCAGTCCCGGCGTAACGATCAGGCTAATTCCTGCCGTCGCGGCCGCGGCTCTGAAGGTAGCCTTCATTCTTCGAAATGCTCTCATGTGTGATCGATCTCCTCCCCGGCAGATGTTGCGGGCGCGGAGATTAAACCATCTGATCGTTGTCGCGGTGTGAAGCGTCGCTGACGCGCATTTGAAATCTATGTGACGGGCCTGAGAACGGCAGCTTTAGCTCACGGCGTCAGTGGGCGTGACCTGTCAGCCGCTCTAACATCAAAAATGTTACTTACGTTGCCGGATTAAGGTGTTACCTATATCTTCCTTTGCTCAGAATTACGTCTCAGGTCCAGGATCAACGGATCGAATTTGTCGAGGGCCTGATGCAGTTGGAGCTCGAGCTGGATGCTGTCCCGGCCAATCGTCTCATGACGCCGTTACCAGATCAGGCGGCGATCTCGGTCGCGGACCTTCCCACCGCGTTGAAGCGCAAGCTCAAGGCAACTCGACGACTTCGCCGCGCTCCGCCAGCGCAAGGCCTCCGCGCTCGACGGCTACGCGCGAGAGTACCCGCGGGCACTCGTCTGATCGCCGCGCCCGAACTCGGTCGCGAGCCGCGCACGCTCGCTGATCTCGCCGAAATCGCCCTCGGCCTGCATGATCTCTAATCCGACAGCAGGGTGGGCAACAGCTTATCGGGATCGAACAGCACGATGCGTTTAGCTAGAATGGATCGTCTAACCGTTGGATGCCCGTCGTCCTCAAGTCTGAGTACTACTAGCGATACTTTTTGAAATTTCAGCAAATTCGTGAGTTCGTTGGTCCAATCAGCACAACAGTCTATTTCCTCAGCAAATCGTTCATTGGGTGCCCACGAAAGATCTGGCGCAATTAAGGCGGCTAGATCAAGGTCGCTAGCTTCTCCCGCAATTCCTTTGGCATACGAACCGAAGATCACCAATGCACGAAGTCGCGGAAACTTTTGCTTGGCCCACAAGATCAGCGCGTTCTTAGTGGCCTCAAGTTCAAGCATGAAAGTGGGAAAAGTCGTGAGCCGTTACTTGCGGTGAGGCTTGCGCGCGGCACGACCTTTCGGAGTGGGGTCTTCTGTAGGCGCGGATTGCGTTTGCGTGTCCGCCAGCATGCGGTCGATCTTAATGCTAAGGTTGACCAGTTGCCCGTTCAGATGATCGAGGCGGGCCTTGAGCTCGCGCACGTCGCGCTTGGACGGAATGTTGACGAAGTCGAGTACCGTTTCGATGTTGCGATCGAAACTCTGCTTGTTGGAAAATAAACTCTCGCCCGCGCGGCCCAGCGTGCGGCGCAGCTTGTCGTTGGCCATTACTTCGCTAAAAAAGCTCGCAACACCCTCTTCGCTCATCTGGCGCAGCTTCGACATCAGGCTTTCGGCTTCACGGCGTCCCATCGTGTTCAACTATATCTAGGGAGCGCGGAGAGGCAAACCGATGAAGATCATCGCGGCCATCGTGGGATTGGCTTCAGGCTTTGCACTGATGCGATTGCACAAGCCACCGGTCGATATGATCGCGACTTCGCTCATCGTCGATGCCGCGCTCGCACCGCTCACCGCGGTTATTGCCGCTCGCCGCGGACGCTCTGCGATGCGCTGGGTGATTGCCGGATTCGCGCTCGGCATGTGGGCGCTCGTCTACGTCCTGATCGTCGCACCGCAGCAGTCCGCGGCTCCGCCT